>UOFL01000034.1_pt1 | contig 103274 bp, 102 predicted proteins | sample 1990081 | NCBI WGS metagenome assembly UOFL01 (sample SAMEA4728526, study PRJEB27164) | hydrothermal vent metagenome | biome: marine basaltic hydrothermal vent biome; feature: marine hydrothermal vent; material: mineral | place: Pacific Ocean | collected 2011-06-14/2011-07-23 | depth 1741 m | reverse complement strand
GTTGTTTGAGTTGTTTGAGGAAGCACTAATACTTAAACCACTGACAATGCCACCACACATAGCAACACAGTGTACTGAGCCAAAAAATCCTGTTAAAAAAGCGCCAGTGATGGAGAATGGTTCAATCATCGCAGTGTTAATGATTGGCTTGTAAGCTTATCGGCGAATTTGTGGGTAAGCGAAATTCTGCGGTAAGACGCCAACGGCGGCTTTCAACTTGAGCATACCAGCGTCCGTCTTTTAGTAGGGGTAGTGGAGCCTTATATTGTAGAGGGGTCTCTGTGGGTGTTAGTGTAAGTTTTCTATCCTGTTTTTTACGAGTAGGATGCAAAAAGCTTAAGGTTAAATTTGTGGTTTTCATTTTTAGTTTACTATGTAATTTAAGGTAAATTACATTCTCTTTTTTGTTTAAAACTAATGAACCACTTAGGCCTAAGGCGACAGCATATTGGTCGCGGATTAATACGCGATTAATATGTTTTCCTTTTGTATAATAATCATCAACCACTAAACTATCGTCTGTATTAATTGCCAAGGTCAGTAATGTAAATCCAAGCACCACTGAAGTTGCTGGAATACTGATCACTAGCCATACTAATGGTTGTCGATACCATGGCTTCTGCAGATTTTTAACTTCAATACTCATAGCTGTTCACTCGTATTTTATTCAGGACGTGGTGCAAAAAATCTTGATTCTTCTGTGGCAACTAGTGATGGTTGGTCAACACTTTTAACTCGAAAATTTATTTCGTAGCGAGCACGAGTTAAATAATTGGGGTCACCACGTATCCAAATCGGGACCTCAATCACTTTGCCTGCGGGTACAGTGACTATTTTATTTTTCATTCTTAATTCTAGTTTGTCCATGCCGCTGATAGTGAGTTGGTATTGATGCGTTTTCGCATCCATGTTGAGGATGCGCACTGTATAGATATTTTCAATATAGCCGTCCCATGTTTCTCTATAAATAGCGCCTCTGTCTCGAACGACATCTAATAACACCGGGACTCGGGTAGCCACTGAGTAAACCAGTACGAAGCTTAATAAACCAAGCACCAAAGAATAGATTAATGTGCGGGCACGTACTTTATTTTGTTTGTTGGTTTTTCCCTGCAGTTGATTTTCAGTGGTGAAGCGTATTAAGCCTTGATCATAGTCGAGTTTGTCCATGACACTATCGCACACATCAACACAGGCAGCACAAGTAATACACTCATATTGCAGGCCATCACGAATATCAATGCCAGTAGGGCAAACCTGTACGCAGAGTGTGCAATCAATACAGTCACCCAATCCCAACGTTGTTTTGTCAGAGGCTTTGTTACGTGATCCACGAGGATCTCCTCTTACAGAGTCATAAGATATAATAAGGGTGTCAGCATCAAACATCGCACTTTGAAATCGCGCATAAGGGCACATATAGATGCAGACTTGTTCACGTAACCAACCTGCATTGCCGTAGGTGGCTAAACTATAAAATAATATCCAAAAAGTTTCCCATCCTCCAAGAGTCTGTAAACTAATGGCATCTCCCAGTTCGCGAATCGGTGTAAAGTAACCAACAAAAGTAAAACCGGTAAACAGAGAAAAGATGATCCAGACAGCGTGTTTACTAAATTTTAAAAATATTTTATGGGTATTAAGTTCTTGTTGATCCAGTTTTATTTGTTGTTGACGGTTACCTTCAATTTTTCTTTCTATCCACAAAAATACTTCGGTCCAGACTGTTTGTGGACAGGAAAAGCCACACCATAATCGACCCGCAACGGCGGTGAAGAAAAATAGAGAAACTCCCGCAATAATTAATATGAGCGCCAACAGGAAAAAATCCTGCGGCCATAAAATTAAGCCAAATATATAAAACTTGCGATCAGGTAAATCAAATAAAATTACTTGGTGGCCGTCCCATAAAAGCCAGGGAATTAGGTAATAGAGCCCTAATAGAGTGAATACCCCAATACTTCGCCAAAAGGCAAATAAGCCATGTACCTGCCGAGGGTAAATTTTTTCCCTAGAGGCATACATAGAAGTGGGCGACTGGTTCTCAGTAGCACTATCAAAATCTTTTTTAGTCACAATTATTTAATCAGTTTAGTCGTTGCAATCTTTGCAGGATTTTCGGAAGTAGCAAGTGAGGCAGCACGAAAAAAATGTAAGACTCCAGAATGAGAAAAACCCGGTTGAATAGGCGCTAAGTCGGGATGCCCCAGCGTAGCGGGTATGGGTTAAAAATATATCTGGATCAAACAAGGTAAAAAAGATAATGGTTGCCAAACCTGCCATAAGGAACGAAGGCCAGGCGACGGAAATAACCCGTTGTATCTTGGGTAGTTGTGTATCTCCGTCATTGCTGCCTTTGTTCATTTATTGACCTGTAATTTTTTCTTCTCCTTTTTCAATAACTCTTTTTTAGGAAAAGAAGCTGACAAACTATATACATAAGCGGTAAGCAAGTGAATCTTAGCAGGACTTAGCAGAGTTTTATGCGCAGGCATTTTACCTTTACGTCCATAAGCTATTGATTTACTAATTGTCTTTAGTGTACCACCATATAGCCATGCCCGGTCAGTTAAATTAGGCGCGCCCAAAAATTTATTGCCTTTTCCTGTGGCACCATGGCATGCAAGACAGTTAGTATTGTATATCGTTTTACCAGCACTGACTAAGGCTTCATTTTTTATTGGTCTGCTAAGACTAGCCACATAGTGAGCGACTTGTTTAACGCCTTCTTTTTTGATCACTTTTTCCCAGGCTGGCATATTTCCATTACGTCCATGAGTGATACTTTGTTTGATTTGGGCTGCTGTGCCTCCCCATAACCAAGCTTTGTCTTTAAGGCTCGGAAATCCACGTGCACCCCCTGCATCAGAAGCATGACAAATAGTACAGTTATTATTAAAGATGCGCCGTGCCGTACGCATTCCCTGTTCATGTTGTGCTAGTGTAGGAATTGGCATGGCAGTGTACTTATCAAATAAAGGTTTCAATTTTTGATCAAATTGTTTTATTTCATCGTTATACATTTTAGTGGAGTTCCACTTCAATACGCCTTCATAAATTCCACTGCCGGGGTACAACACAAGATAACCTACTGCAAAATAGATAGTGATGTAAAAAAAGTATAACCACCATCGTGGCAACGGATTATTAAGTTCCTCTAAGCCATCCCAGTTATGGCCCATTGATTTTGCTTCTTCACCTTCAACACGAGTATCAGGAGTATCAACCGACATCCATATAATTAAGGCCACTATTCCGATGATTCCAAGAAGGGTCGGTATGAAAATAAACCACTCCCAAAATGGACTCGTAAACTTACTCATGTGTGTTCTCCACTTTTTGTTCTTTTACTGATTGCGTTTTCGCTGGATTTTCAGCCTGTTGCTCGTCATCAAACGGAAGTTGTTCAGCCGCCTTAAAGCGGTCGACGGACGATTTACTAAAGGCCCAATAAATTATTCCGACAAAAATAATAAACAGCAATACAGTCCAAACGATATGAAAATTTAAAATCATACTATTATCTCCGTGACTTGAGCGCTGTGCCTAGGCCTTGTAAATAAGCAACGACGGCATCTGCTTCTGTTTTCCCTATAAGCATCTTGGGGGCGTTAATAATTTCTTTTTCTGTATAGGGGTGGCCAAGAAATTTAAGTACCCGCATTTTCTTAGAGATACTCTTAGCAGTGAGTTTATTTTTCGCCAACCATGGATAAGCAGGCATGATTGACGTAGGGACTACATCACGCGGGTTATGTAAGTGTCGGTAATGCCACTCATTACTAATACGGCGTGTGCCAATGCGATGTAAATCAGGGCCGGTACGTTTAGAGCCCCATAAAAATGGCCGGTCATAGACGTACTCACCTGCGACAGAGTAGTGACCATAACGTTCTGTCTCAGAGCGAAAAGGGCGTATCATTTGAGTGTGACATACACTACATCCTTCTCTAATATAAATATCACGTCCAGTTAATTGCAATGCATTATAAGGTTTGAGCCCTTTGACAGGAGTGATGTTGGCAGGCACAGCAGATTGGGGGACGACTTGAACCATAAATCCGATGCTTATAACCAATATTACTAAAACCAGCATTAAACCAATGTTTGTTTCAACTTTTTCATGTGCAGACATTGTCAGTTCCTTAAGTGGCTGGTGCGGTGGAAGGTGAATCAATTTTCATTTCAGATTCAGCTTCTGTGAGTGTAGGGCCAGTGACTGTGCGCCACGTGTTATAAGCCATAATAATCATGCCGGAAACAAATAATAAACCGCCTAGAAATCTGACAATATAGAATGGCAACATCGCTTCTGTCGACTGCACAAATGTGTAGGGTAGAGTGCCATCATCATTAGTGGCACGCCACATGAGACCTTGCATAATGCCTGCAACCCACATCGCGGCAATATACAGAACAATACCAATGGTGCTGACCCAAAAGTGAATTTCCACTAATTTCAAACTGTAAAGTTTTTTATTGAATAATTTCGGGATTAAAAAGTACATGGCTCCAATGGAGATCATTGCAACCCAACCTAGTGCGCCAGCGTGTACATGAGCAATGGTCCAATCTGTATTGTGTGACAAGGCGTTCACAGTTTTAATTGCCATCATAGGGCCTTCAAATGTTGACATGCCGTAAAATGAAATTGAGACAATTAAAAAACGTAAAATAGGGTCGCTACGAAGTTTTTCCCAAGCACCCGATAATGTCATGATGCCGTTAATCATTCCTCCCCAGCTCGGGGCCAGTAATATGAGAGAAAACACCATGCCTAATGATTGTGTCCAATCCGGTAAAGCCGAGTAATGTAAATGGTGAGGGCCAGCCCAAATATAAATAAATATTAGCGCCCAAAAATGCACTACTGAAAGACGGTAAGAGTAAACTGGTCGTTCAGCTTGTTTAGGCACGAAGTAATACATTATTCCTAAAAATCCGGCTGTCAGAAAGAAGCCTACGGCATTATGGCCATACCACCATTGCACCATGGCATCTTGGACCCCTGAATATGCGGAGTACGATTTCCACATACTGACAGGAACGGCTGCGCTATTGACAACATGCAGCATGGCAACAGTAATAATAAAAGCCCCAAAAAACCAGTTTGCCACATAAATATGAGGAGATTTACGCCGCATAATCGTGCCAAAAAATACCACTGCATAGGCAAGCCATACGACAGTAATGAGAATGTCAATTGGCCATTCCATTTCTGCATATTCTTTACTAGTGGTATACCCCATTGGTAAAGTAATGAATGTGGCGATGATCACTGCCTGCCAACCCCAAAACGTAAAGGCTGCTACTTTGTCACTAAATAAACGGACTTTGCTAGTACGTTGTACAACATAATAACTGGTAGCAAATAGGGCGCAGCCGCCAAAAGCGAATATGACAGTGTTAGTATGCAGAGGCCGCAAGCGTCCAAAGGTAAACCATGGCGTGTCGAAATTTAATACAGGCCACGCCATTTGAGCAGCAATAATGACTCCAATCAGCATGCCTATTACACCCCAAACGATGGTCATAATAGCGAACTGTTTGACTACTCTGTAGTTGTAGAATTGTTGAGAATTCATATAAATCCTGTTGCAGTGTGTAAACGAATTAGTTTGCGTATCTTGGAGCGAGGCCAAAATCCCACAGAATAACAGTGACGACCATCATCGCGACTAACATCACCAAGCCGGCAGCTAATACTGCACTTGAAAATAAAAAGCCACGGTCTTTTGAAATCCCCATCATCACAGGTACCCCTGTATATAGTAAGTAGATAGAATAGGCGAGTGCAGGGAGTGACGCGAGCATGTTTAACCACAAAATAGGATAGATCCCCATAATGCCAATGAGTAATATTGGAGTCAAAGAGTAAGCCGCCAAACCAATGCAGCGAGGAAGCGCTTGTTGTTCACCGTAGGTTTTTGACATCCAGTACACCATAGCGCCCATACTAAAAATACCTACTAATATTGAGATAAACATTAATATAGAGTAGGTTAAGGCGATTAATACCGTTAATTTTTCTACGACATTGCTGCTACCAACAGTCCAGCCCACCTGACTTAGGCCAATGAAAAAAGATAAAGGAGGGATTACTGCTAGTAGCAATACATGTGAGCAATAACACTTTCCAACAGAGCAATTCTCTTTGCGAATTTTTTTCCATTCTGATTCCGGGTCTTTAAAAAGACCCACTATATGGCTTAACAACATCTAATTACCTCATTGCATGATGAGTGTGGGGATGAGGACGAATCGCCAGTCCTGTCTTTTGGTTTACTCTATTATGTTCGGGGCGACTATTTTACATTTTATAATTTAAGTGATAATTGATATAAATCAAAAATTGATATAAATCAAAAATAGTGTGCACTGATGCTTTATACTAGTGTCGAAAATAGACCAAGCCAGCTTAATCCTACTTATGAATCAAAAAACAAGCCATACTAAAGATGTAATGCATTGTTTTCATTGCGGTTTGACTGTACCTGATAATTTTTCCGTCTGTGTAACAATTGCTGGCCAAGAGCGCCCCATGTGCTGTCATGGATGCGAGGCAGTTGCTCAAACTATAGTCGATACTGGCAATGCAGAGTATTATCGCCATAGAACCGAGTCAGCCGCTACAGCGGGCGACATTGTACCTGAATTTTTACAACAAATCAGTCTTTATGATCATGATCGTGTGCAGAAAGAATTTGTGCGCAATATTGATGATGGCTTGAAAGAAGTTGATTTGATTCTCGAAGGGATTACTTGTGCAGCGTGTTTATGGCTTAATCAAAAACATTTACGTTGTCTGCCAGGAGTGTCCCAAGCTGATGTGAACTATTCAACTCATCGTGCGCATGTGGTATGGGACCCTACAGCGATTAAATTAAGTGAAATTGTCGAGGCTATTGTTCGTATAGGTTATATGGCTCATCCCTATGATGCCAGGCGTTATCAGGCAATATATAAAAAGCAAAAAAATATATTGTTAAAGCGTATGGGTGTCGCTTATGTATTAGGAATGCAAATTATGATAATGGCGGTCGCACTGTACAGTGGGCGTTGGTCTGGGATCGCACAGGAATACAGTGAACTGTTTCGCTGGTTAAGCATGGGTTTAGTCATTCCAATTTTTATTTTTTCGGCTCAGCCTTTTTTTCAATCAGCCTGGAATGATATCAAATGTTTCCAAGCAGGTGTTGATGTACCAGTGAGTATCGGGCTGCTGATCGCTATGTCTGCGTCAGTCGTGGCAACAATAAGCGGGCAGGGTGAAGTCTATTTTGATTCCTTAGCAATGTTTGTGGCATTACTATTATCAGCACGGTATTTAGAATTAGTGACACGTTATAGTGCCGCGCAGCTCTCTGAACGTTTTAGTCAAAGTGTTCCAGTCAAAGCACACCGTCTCTGCGGAGATGTTGAAGAATTAATCATGGCGACAGAGCTGAAGGCCGGCGATAAAGTTCGGGTACGTCCTGGGGATATTATACCCTGTGATGGAAAAGTGATAGAAGGCGTTTCTTGTACAGATGAGTCATTATTATCAGGAGAAAGCAAGCCAGTACATAAATCAGTTGGCAGTGATGTTATTGGGGGAACAGTCAATATAGAGGGAATATTATTGCTTGAAGTGCAGCACTCAATGTCAGAATCTGTTTTTTCGAGTATCGTAAAAATGATTGAAAAAGCGCATTTTGAAAAACCCTCCTGGACCAAAATGGTCGATAGTCTTGCGCCTTGGTTTGTATTAAGCGTATTAACGATTGCTGTTTTTGTGGCAAGTTATTGGTTATATTTCTACCCAGCAGACTGGGTATGGGTGACGGTGTCAGTATTGATCGTAAGCTGTCCTTGTGCTTTATCTCTAGCCACGCCACTGGCATTGTCAGCAGCCACCAAAAACTTAATGTCACAAGGAGTGTTGGTCGGACACGCACAACTTTTTGAAATACTTCCCATGGCAAAATATTTTGTGTTTGATAAAACAGGCACTCTTACCACGGGAAAGTTTACCATTGAGTCAGTACATGTCTTTAACACTGTGACGGATACTGATTTACTACAGATTGCAGCCAGTATTGAACAATATTCTGAACATCCTTTGGCTAAAGTGATTCTTAAGAAAAATACTCAAGCGCTGTCGGCGGTGACAGACTATCGTAATACTCCAGGACAAGGTTTGAAGGGCGACATTGAGGGGCTTGTATATTATCTTGGTTCACGTGATTACGTAACACAAGCAAGTCAGTGTAGTGACTATGAAAGTCTACCCCCAGTGGATAAGGGTTTGTCAGAAACGTGGGTTGCCAAACAAGGCGAGATGTTAGGCTGTATCACGATGAGAGATAGTGTGCGACCTGCTGCTAAGCCTCTGATAGAGTATCTACAAATGACTGGCTATACCGTGGTAATGTTGAGTGGTGATAATAGGCAAGCAGTCAACTATTTTTCTGAGCACTTAGGGATAACGGAAAGTGCCTCTGAAATGCTCCCGCAAGATAAGCTTAACTACATCAAAAAACTACAAGAAAACAAGCACAAAGTTATAATGATGGGCGATGGTATTAATGATGCACCTGTATTGAAACAGGCAGATGTGTCACTGAGTTTACAGCACAGCACTGACTTGGCTATTGCTAACTCAGACTGCGTGATATTATCAGACAACTTACTAAAAATAACTGAATTGCATTCTTTTTCCCAGAAAACTCGTTTGACTATTAGGCAAAATATAGGGTGGGCGTTAGTCTATAATTTAACTGTGTTACCACTTGCAGCCAGCGGTTGGGTATTTCCATGGTTAGCAGCCAGCGGGATGGCCCTGAGTTCCTTTATCGTCACGTTAAATTCAATGAGATTGTTGCGTTTAAAAAACTCAGTGTCTAGTGAATTATCCAATCAAAATCTTTTTGTGTCAGGGAGTTAATATAATGGACGTGCTCTACATTTTAATTCCACTAGCCCTATTGTTGGCTGCATTGATTATCGTAGTCTTTTTTTGGGCTATTAAAAGTGGTCAGTTTGAGGATCTTGAAGGACCTGCTTGGGAAATTTTAATGGATGATGATAAGCAAAGAATTACACAAGATAAGAGTAGTGGGCTTGCGGATGATCCTTTAATCAATAATAAATCAATGATTGATCATGACAACAAAACAGCTCAACAAAAAAAATAAACTGATTTGCGATGTCTGATTATTGGGATGGTTGTGGTATTACTATTATGGTCATCTGAATTTGAGCGACTATAATAGTATTAAACAGTGCAAATACCATGTTGATGCTCAGTCATTAATTAATGCCCCCTAATTCATGCTGGCTTTCTAATTATTTAAGACTAGTCTTATGGCCATGGATGATTCAAATACCCTTAGTGATAATGTTTTTTTTGAGCATGTAATGCCAGTACGGGTATCTGTAATAACCCCCCCGCCTGGCGCAAGCCAATTTGTTTGTATGAATGAGCATAATGAGAAAGGTTTATCTCAAGTATTGGCGTTAGACAGCTTTGCAATAGAGCTAACAGAGGATGACTCTGATACTAGTGCCGAAATGTCCAGAATTGAACGTAAGCTTGATCTGCTGATGGAGATGGTCAGCATATTGTTTGCGCGACAAGATAATCGTCCTGACAAAAAAAAAGTGACTCTTTATTCTTCTCATATCGACTGGGTTCAATCTGAACCGCTGGTAGAAGGCTGTTACATTGAGCTAAAAATCTGGTTGCGCCCAGATTATCCCAAAGCACTGCAATTGTATGTACGGTTACAAAAAAGTTTAGCAATAGAAGAAGGCTACTTGTTGACTGGCGTTTATTGCGGTCTTAATGAAATGGTTATTACTCAGTTGGAAAAAATTATTTTTCGTCATCATCGTCGTGTTGTCGCTCAGTCCCGACATGAATAGTGGAAATTAGAGGCAAATGAATAATAAAAGTTTTTCATTTCTTATTGTGTGAATAGAATTAAAAGTAAAATCTCCTTATTAATGAGTAGCTAAACATAAATACAATGATTCTGACAGTTTTTTGACAGAATGCCAAGTCGGTGCTTTACTAAGTGATACATAACACCAGCGCTCTATTTTAATTCCCACACTTTGAGGCAAGGCATGAAGAAAGAAACCAGTGCAGCGAGTGATGTTCGAGGACAAGTGATAGTGGTCGATGAAGATATGCAGCGAGCTGAAAGGCTTAAAATAATATTGGAATTTATTGATTATCGGACCTATATATTATCAGACATTAATCTGTGGGATAAGTCGGCGATAGATGAAGGAGCATTGGAGTCTATTTTAATCGGTAAGTGTAATGCGAATGGTCAGTTAGAATCATTAATTAATGATATACAAGAACTAGACCCCAATACTGCTATTTTGAGTTTATATGAGGATGGAGATTCCAAAAAACCAGCAGGCTGGGCACGTAAAGTGTTGGGCTTTATTCATACGCCCTTTCGTTATGACAATGTGTTTAACGCATTACAAAAAGCGCAAGTCTATCGAGAAAGTCGTGAACGTACGGGGACTCGACGCCCCGTTGAATTATTCAGAAGCTTGGTAGGCAGTAGTCGTAAAGTCAAACAAATACGTCATCTTATAGAACAGGTCGCAGAAACGGATGCGTCAGTACTAATCTTAGGTGAATCAGGGACCGGTAAAGAAGTCGTTGCGAGGAATATTCACTATTATTCTAATCGCCGTGAAAAGCCGTTTGTGCCAATAAACTGTGGAGCGATACCGCCCGAGCTTCTGGAAAGCGAATTGTTCGGACATGAAAAAGGAGCTTTTACTGGTGCAATTAGTACCCGTCAAGGACGTTTTGAATTAGCGGAAGACGGTACCTTGTTTCTTGATGAAATTGGTGATATGCCGCTGCCAATGCAAGTCAAGTTGTTACGAGTGCTACAAGAAAAAACCTTCGAGAGAGTAGGCAGTAATAAAAGTTTAAAAACAAACGTGCGGGTGATCGCGGCTACCCATCGCGACCTTGATGTATTAATTAAAGACGGAAATTTTCGAGAAGATTTGTTTTATCGATTAAATGTTTTTCCTATTGAAATGCCTCCATTGAGAGAGCGAGTGGAAGATATTCCTTTGCTGATCAATGAACTCATTTCCCGTATTGAGCATGAGAAACGAGGATCAGTGAGAATGACACCAGCAGCAGTAATGGCGTTGTGTCAATATGGCTGGAATGGCAATGTTAGAGAGTTAGCGAATTTGATTGAGCGTCTGGCAATATTACATCCTTTTGGTGTAGTGGATGTTAAAGAGTTACCTGAGAAATATAAACCAGATGTAACAGCGACGAGTGCAGTGTATGCAGATCAGATGAATGATGTGGCAGCTGCTGAGGCAAATGCTAATGCAGTGATGATGGATCAAGAAGACTCTCAGGAATATAACGCACGCCTACCTCGAGATGGAATTAATCTTAAAGAACATTTGAGTAACTTGGAGGTAAGTTTAATACGTCAAGCCTTAACAGAAGCGAATGGGGTGGTGGCGCATGCAGCGAAACTATTAAACATGCGTCGCACCACTCTGGTAGAAAAGCTACGTAAATATGGTATCTGATCAACGCTAAACTATAATAGCTGTGTGGTTTATTCAGCTATTATATCGTCTACACCCTTTTCTTAAAAATGTTTTTCGTCAGAACAAACAGTAAGCTCTGGCGACTTCTTGACATTTTACTATAAAACCAATTGCAGTCTCTTGATAAGCCGCCAATTTATCCTCAGGCATAAATATTGCAGTCGTACCCCTAGAAGAACTTTGAACATAAAAAACCTATTGAATTTATTGAATTTCAGAGATTGTTTTGGGGGTAGTATGCAAATAAGCAAGGAAAAAAAAGCAGAAGAACTCGAAAGCGCTTTTAGCACTTTTAATGCTTTATCCGCGCAGCTCGCTGAATCTTATCAAGCATTGGAACATCGCGTTAGCGTTCTTACCGAAGAATTAAATAAATCCAGACATGAAAGAGAAAGACAATTAGCCGAAAAGGAGCGATTGGCAAATCGCTTGTCCTTACTACTTGACTTGTTGCCTGGTGGTGTGGTGGTTCTTGATGGCGAAGGCACTATTACTGAATGTAATCCAGCGGCGTTAGCCCTGTTGGGTGGGCCACTCATTGGTGAACCTTGGCATGATGTGATTATGCGTTCCTTTGAGCCTGACATAAATGAAGGCAGTGAAATTAATCTCAGGAATGGTAAACGTATAACAATCAATAGTCAGTCGCTGGGCAATGAACCAGGAAAAATTGTTTTAATGACTGATATTACCGAACAACATGCGATGCAAACTATGCTTAATCGCCATTACCGCTTATCAACAATGGGTGATATGGCAGCCAGTCTCGCGCATCAGATCCGAACTCCTTTGGCCACTGCCATGCTCTATATTTCACATTTGAATAAACCTGTTGTTGATGATGCTGATAGGTTACGGACATTAGATAAAGTCATTTCCCGCTTACGGTACCTTGATCATATGGTCAACGATATGTTGCAGTATGTCAAAAGCGGTACGTTCGAGATGGAGTCCGTTGATCTAGGACGTTTACTAGATGATGTGACACAATCGCTAGAACCCCAAATAAAATTACACAAGGGACAATTGAAAATCGACCGAAATCTAAGAAATAAAAAGATTAAGGGCAATCATGATGCATTGCTGGGCGCGTTGATTAATATTGTCAACAATGCGATCCAGGTAAAAGGAGCAGGAATTATTGTCACAATCGGTTTTAAAGAAATCCAGGCTGGTAAATTAAAAATGACGATTGCTGATAATGGACCAGGTATTGACAAAGATATAATTTCTGATTTGTTTACTCCTTTTTTTACCACTCGACCTGATGGTACTGGCTTAGGGCTGGCCGTAGTACATACCATTATTGAAGCGCATCAAGGTTATATTGATGCTGTTAATCAAGCGCGAGGAGCAGTTTTTACGGTATGTTTGCCACTTGCTAATCAAGGAGATGTGTTAGGCAAGGCATTTAAAAGTGACCGCTCATGCCTTCTTGAGCTTGCTAGACCTAATGAGGTTAATCAGTATGCCAGCAGCAAATAATAAGGAGAAGAGCGTGTCTACAGGACTAGTATTAGTGGTTGAAGATGATCAGTCACTGCGAGAAGCGTTGTGTGATACTTTAGAAATGGCAGGTTACCAGACACTATCAGCAGCAGATGGTAGAGAAGCGATTGAGGTAATAGGTAAACAACAGGTGAATATGGTGGTCAGCGATATTCAAATGAAGCCTATGGACGGTGCAACCTTGCTAAAGCGAATTAAGAAACTTGACCCTGGCTTACCAGTAGTATTAATGACGGCCTACGGCACTATTCAAAAAGCTGTGCAAGCAATGCGTGAAGGTGCGATTGATTACTTGGTGAAGCCTTTTGAAGCGGAAGTGTTAGTCAATATGGTTAGTCGTTTATTAGTGGAAGGAGCTCTCCACGGTGATATAGACTTAGTCGCAGAAGACCCCTCCAGTAAAGAGTTACTGGCTTTAGTGCGTAGAGTGGCTTGTAGTGAAGCAACGGTATTGTTGTCAGCCGAAAGTGGTTGCGGCAAGGAAGTCTACTCGCGTTATATTCATCAATATTCTGATCGTAACAAAGGGCCCTTTGTGGCGATCAATTGTGCTGCGATTCCAGAAAATATGCTTGAAGCTGTGTTATTCGGATATGAAAAAGGCGCTTTTACTGGAGCCTACCAGTCAAATCCGGGAAAATTTGAACAGGCGAATGGTGGAACAATATTACTGGATGAAATTTCAGAAATGGATCTTGGTTTGCAAGCAAAGTTATTACGGGTGCTTCAAGAAAAAGAAGTAGAGCGTTTAGGGAGTCGTAAAGTCACAGAGCTGGATGTTAGAGTGATCGCAACGACTAATCGTGACTTACGGGAAGAAGTGAATGCTGGACGGTTTCGAGAAGATTTATATTATCGACTGAATGTTTTTCCACTGTCTATAAGCCCTTTACGCCAACGTAAACTGGATATTCTTCCTCTGGCAAAACGAATACTGGCTAAAGAATGTAAACCAGGTTTACCGATCCCAGAGTTGAGTAAGGACGCCGAACAACGATTACTAGAGCATAGTTGGCCAGGTAATGTACGCGAGTTATGTAATGTTATCCAGCGTTCACTAATTTTAAAGACTGGAGACTTAATAAGCGACGAAAATATGTATTTCGAAGTGGCAGCCATTCCGCCGCGAGAACGTCCAAATATATACGGCAATGCGTCCGATTCGATTCAAGATTATCTTATAAGTGATGGCAAACAAGACAACAATAAATTAATAAAGAGTGCTGGCCTTGGCTCTAGTTCGACTACTTACGACAATGAAGAGGCACGGCAGTCCAGTGTGGGATCAGTTTGTGAAGAGGCCGGTGGTGATCTTAAGTCAAACGAACAACGTATGATTCTTGAGGTACTACGTGATGAGAGAGGGAGTCGAAAACGAACCGCTGAACGATTAGGGATTAGTCCTAGAACGTTAAGATATAAGCTGGCTAGGATGAGGGATTCAGGTATTCAACTCCCCAATTAAGTGGAATGTTCAAATAGTTCGATTGATGTAGAGCTATGGCTTTAGACGAAGAAAAATGCACAGCAGATGAAGATAAACAATAAAAATCTTTTTCTTAGAATGATATAAATGAGAGTTCAAAGGACCGAAATCATCATTATGTCGCCGTTCAAAAATTATGATTAGAGTATTTATGGGAGAGTGGGATGAGTGATATCAATATTCAAAACGTGCTGACCCAAATGAAAGTAATGGCTAGCAGAGCGCATGGGATGGAGACTTCTCCCGCCACCGAAGCGGGACAAGCAGACTTCTCATCACTATTAAAAAAATCGATTGAGGCCGTCAATGCTACTCAAAAAGAAGCGGGGGCTTTAAGTACCTCTTTTGTAGCAGGCGATAAAAATGTCGATTTGGCCAAGGTGATGGTTGCCTTGCAAAAAGCAAATGTATCATTTCAAGCAATGACTCAAGTGCGTAATAAATTGGTAGACGCCTATCGTGAAGTCATGCGTATGCCAGTTTAAATTCGAAATGATTTGCACTGGATAAATTATTATGGCGATTGTTAAAGCAGAGACAATACAAGGGTTCGGTCATTTACCTGCATTAAGGCAGTTAGGGTTAATGATTGCCCTTGCAGGAAGTGTGGCGCTGGGCGTGGCGGTGGTCCTGTGGTCGCAATCTCCAAACTACAGTTTGTTATATGGAAATTTGGATGGAAAAAATGCAGGGCAGGTCTTAGAGTCGCTCCAAAAAATTGGAGTACAGTATAAGCTGGATGGAAAAAGCGGGGCGATACTAGTCTCTTCTAAAGATGTTCATAAGGCAAGAATCCATTTGGCGAAAGAAGGCCTACCCAAAGGAACAGGAAGAGGGCTCGAGTTTTTAAGTGAAGAAGAGTCTTTTAAAACCAGTAAGTTCACTCAATATCGTCGTTATATCCATGCACAAGAAATTGAATTGGCCCGCTCAATAAGCACCATTGCCAGCGTTGCTAGTGCACGCGTTCATTTAGCAGTACCGGAGCGCAGTGCTTTTATTGGGCGCACTCAATCAAAACCAAAAGCGACTGTTATCGTTAGGCTCTATGGCGGGCGTAATCTTGCTTACGGGCAAGTAAAAGCGATAGTGCATATGGTCGCCTCCAGTATTCCTGGCTTGTCTGATACCAGTGTATCTGTGATTGATCAAAATGGACGCCTACTTACCAGAGGAGGTAAAGGCGGAAATTTTGCAATGTCGGACAGTCAATTTGATTACAAAAATAGAATTGAAACCCAGTATATGCGAAAGATTACCGAGTTGATTAGCCCGATTGTCGGTGAGGGACGAATACGCGCTAAAGTGGAAGCCGAGTTAGTATTGACTCGCGTTGACCAAACTCGCGAAAGCTATAATCCGGACTATCCAGCCGTGAGTAGTGAAACGATTATCAAAAGTAAAAGTAAAGGAGGGAGTGGGCCCGGTGGAGTGCCAGGATCGCTTACGAACCAGCCACCCAAAACAGGCACGACTATCGCGAAAAATAAAGGATCAGCATTAAAGAGTTCCACAGGGCGTAGCTCAAGTAGAATTACCAGAAATTATCGAAACGATAAGACCATTAGTCACATTCGTACAGCGGCTGGTAAAGTTAAACGCTTGTCGATCGCCGTACTGATTGATGATAAGCGTTCGGTTGATGAGGAAGGTGCCGTGATAAAAACTCCTTTAACTAAAAAGGAACTTGAACAGTTTACGGCGCTAATTAAACAGGCTACCGGCTTTAATGTTAAGCGTGGCGATACCATTAAGGTGAGTAATGTGACCTTTTATTCTCCTCCGGTTCCGAAGGCGATACCGCCTATTCCTTTACTGGAACAAGCGTGGGTCTGGACTGTTGCTAAGCAGGCGGTAGGGATTTTTGTTGTATTGATTCTGTTTTTTGCTGTTTTGAAGCCGGTGATGCGCAGTCTTGCCGAAAAAGGAATTGAGATGGATAATATAAAAGCGTCGCAACAAACGCTGGAAATCCAGGCAACGCAACAAGGGGCAGACGGAGATCAGCAAAATGCCTTACCTAACCCCGAAGGTTCGAGATATGATGAGCAACTCACTATTGCAAAGAACATGGTAGGGCAAGACCCAGGCCGGGTAGCGCAAGTTGTGAAGAATTGGGTCTCGACTGATGGCGGATAGTAACAAATTAAGTGGGACAGAACGAGCAGCTGTGCTGTTAATGAGTTTAGGTGATGATATGGCCGCCGATGTACTGAAGTTAATGGGTCCTAAAGAGGTGCAAAAAATTGGTGGTGCTATGGCGAGTATGTCTAGTATTACGAAACAGGAAGTGACAACAGTTTTAGACGAATTTGTACAGGTGGTAGATGATCAAACAGCGTTAGGCATTGACTCTGAAGACCGTGTTAAAAAGATGTTAACTCGAGCTTTAGGAGAAGAAAAAGCTGGTGGTTTGATAGATCGAATACTATTAGGTCGAAGCTCGAAAGGATTGGAAGCATTGAAGTGGATGGATTCACGTTCGGTCGCTGAAGTGATTCGTCTTGAGCACCCTCAAATTATTGCGATTGTATTGGCTTATCTTGATAGTGATCACGCGGCGGAAGTGTTAGGCCAAATGCCTGATCGTCTGCGCCCTGATATATTAATGCGTATCGCCTCTCTTGACGGAATTCCTCCGCAAGCGTTACATGAACTTGACGAAATTATGGAAAAACAGTTTTCAGGTAATAATAATGTTAAGTCTTCATCAGTCGGAGGCTTGAAATGTGCTGCGAATATTCTTAACTTTATGGATTCGTCATATGAAGCTGATGTGATGGAAAATATCCAAGAAGTGGATGCAGAGTTAGGCGATAAGATTCAAGACTTAATGTTTGTGTTTGACAACTTGAGTGAAATTGACGACCGAGGAATTCAGGCTTTATTAAGAGAAGTTTCCTCTGAATCTTTGATTTTAGCAATGAAAGGAGCGGATGAAGAATTGAAGGAAAAAATATTTAAAAATATGTCCAAGCGTGCATCAGAAATGTTGCGTGATGATCTGGAGGCGAAAGGACCGGTGCGTTTAAGCGAAGTTGAAACCGCACAAAAAGAAATTTTAACCATTGCACGACGTTTGGCAGACTCAGGTGAAATTGTACTGGGTGGTGCAGGGCAGGAAGAGTTTGTCTAAAATAATTTCAAAGGATGAAGCGCATGAGTTTGAAGCATGGGACATCCCATTAGTCGAGGCGGGGGCTGGCGTTCAAAATACGGGTGATAAAGGCCTAAAGAAATATTTGAATGCTGCACAACTAGAAGAGATTTATAAACAAGCGTTTCAAGAAGCTTGGAAGCAAGGACAGCAACAAGGCTTAGAGGCAGGAGAGAAACTTGTCCAAGATAAAGTTCAGACCCTAGGGAAGTTATTTAATGCTTTGGCTTCTCCCTTACAAGAGCTGGATGGGACTGTGGAAGCTGAATTGGTTGACTTGGTGATTGTCTTATTAAAACAGTTAGTACGTCGAGAGTTAAAGCTTGAACCAGGTCAAGTGGTGGCAGTAGTAAAGGATGCTTTACGCGCATTGCCTTTATCAGCAAGAAATATTCAAGTACGGCTCAACCCGGAAGATTTACGGTTAGTCGAAGATGCTTTGGGTTCCCCGACTGAAAACCAACACTGGCAACTAATCGATGATCCTGTCATTAGCCGCGGGGGTTGTAAAGTAGTGACTAATACTTCGCAAATTGACTCCACCGTAGAATCGCAAGTGGCCAGTTTGATTGCACAAGTTTTTGGCGATCAGCGCAACAGTGATGAGACAGTCAACAAACAAGATTGATCGATGGTTTTTCTGGAATGGATAGTATAGCGAACAGTACGACTCATCAGTCAATGATTAGTCATTTTTCTAGGCGAGGGCTCAATGTGTCTTTGTTCAAATATTGCTAATATCTCTCACTAATAATATTTTTGATTCACTATTAAAAAGCAGATCTCTATGTCGAAGCAAATGCTCAACCATAATCAACGTTGGTCTGTATCACTCAAGCAGTATCGTGATCAGGTTAAACCGTTGACTGTTATGGTGGAAGGTAAACTTTCTCGCATGGTCGGTCTAACACTTGAAGCAGTAGGCTGTCAGGCCGCAATAGGATCGCATTGTCAGGTGTTAGGGGCTAATGATATCTCGATTGAAGCAGAAGTGGTGGGGTTTTCTGGCGAGAAACTATATCTAATGCCCACCGGAAGTATCCAGGGTTTAATGGTGGACGCAAGAATAATCCCTACAGGTTATGTTTATAAAGCAGCCGTAGGTGACGCTTTGCTAGGGCGCGTGATAGGTGGCTCAGGTGAGGCGCTTGATGGAAAAGGGCCGATCGAAACAACGGGGCAAATGGTGCTAACAGGAAAACAAATTAATCCCTTACAGCGATCATCAATTACCGAGCCATTAGATGTGGGGGTTCGATCCATAAATTCTTTGCTGACTGTTGGGCGAGGACAGCGACTAGGATTATTTGCTGGTAGTGGTGTGGGCAAAAGTGTGTTGTTGGGTATGATGACAAAATATACGAATGCTGATGTGATTGTGGTGGGTTTAATTGGTGAGCGGGGACGGGAAGTTAAAGATTTTGTTAAAAATATTCTTGGTGATGTAGGAATGCAGCGGGCAGTGGTCGTGGCTACCCCTGCAGATACACCACCGTTAATGCGAATGCATGGTGCCTTACTTGCCACCACTATTGCTGAGTACTTTAGAGATCAGGGTAAAAATGTATTGTTATTGATGGATTCATTAACCCGTTATGCGCAGGCACAGCGTGAAATTGCTTTAGCGATAGGCGAACCCCCTGTGAGTAAAGGTTATCCCCCATCAGTCTATGCGAAAATTCCACAACTGGTCGAGCGTGCAGGAAATGGTGATGATAATGGTGGTTCAATTACTGCGTTCTATACGGTATTAGCGGAAGGTGACGACCAGCAAGACCCCGTGGCGGATGCTGCACGCGCTATTCTCGATGGGCATATCGTATTGTCCAGAAGAATTGCTGAATCAGGTCAATATCCAGCAATTGATATAGAAGCCTCAATTTCGCGAGTGATGACTGATATCGTTAGCCAAGAGCATCGCGAGGCAACTCAGCGTTTTCGCATGATCCTTGCAGCGTATGAGCGTGACCGGGATTTAATTAGTGTGGGGGCTTATCAGCGAGGAACTGACCCGCGAGTGGATGAGGCAATTAATTACAATCCATTGATGATGAGCTTCCTTAGACAAGACATGAATGAGCGATTTGATTTTAATCAATCCTATCAGGAGTTATTACAGATGATGCAAACCACTCCGCCAGCGAGTTAAATACCAGGAAATAGTCAATGACACGATCAAAGCGAATGCAGTCCATTGTCAACATTGCGAGCAACGAAGAAGAAGTCGCTGCCAAGGGGCTTGCTGACGCGATCAATAATCTTGACCGACAAGGCGCTGCACTTCAGGAGTTAATTAGTTTTCGAGAAGACTATTCAGTTAAATTCCATCAAACTGTTAATACAAGCGCAATGGCGATACAGCAGTTTCATGATTTCATATCACAACTTAATCAAGGAATTGAACATCAGCAAAAAATTTTGTTGCAAGCGGAAGAGGCGATAGAAGAACAAAGACAGCTATGGATTGAACGACACAATAGAACACGCGCATTGAATAAGGTAGTAGAAAATTATGTTCGCCAAGAACACGAGTCTGACGAAAAGTTGGAACAAAAACTGCTTGATGAATATGCAATGAGATCTGGAATTAAACAGCGTCATTCATAGGGAATATGGATTTTTAGCTGTGGCACATAAAGTGCTAAATATGGACCATTAGGGAGATTTAAGAGCAACATGGACAGTTTACCAATAGTCAAAGTTGACGTTCAAGCAGCGCCAACGGGTCAAGCAGTATCCCAACCAGCAGCGGTAGGGGATAAGCAAGCAACTGAAAAGAAGAGCTTTTCTGAAGCGCTGACGAAGACCAAAAATGACACTCAACAGAAGACAAAAAGCGATTCAAACACTGATAGTGTAGACAACTCGACATCTGCTAACTCTGTGACACCCGAAGATACCCCTGTCACAGATTCCCAAGAAGCTCTCGAATCTAGCATTAACGAGCTTAACCCTCTTGTATTTAATAGCGCATTAGTCAGCAATGGGCAACAATTGCCACTGATTGACATGGCAACAGATAAACCGTTGCCGGCGGTAAAAGTTGCTCTGTTAAATCAACAATCAGCAGTGTCCCAAGTTCTTCGAGCAGCGGTTATCCCTGAAGCAGTGAAGGTCGCCGATTCAGAAAAGATGGCAGCAGTGACCAGGCTTCCTTCTGTTGTTGTACCTGTGGCAGCGCTGCAAGCGGGCATTCCACCCATTAATGACACTGGGGCGGTGAAACGGGGAGTTAAATCATTGGCCCTGTCAGGGAATGAAAACAGCTCATTAGTCTCGATCAATATGTTAAAGCAGTTACAGCAGCCACTATCACAAAAGGTTGCGCTTGATGTTGGAGTGGATGCTGGGGTAATAGATAAGGCCATCAAGTTATTGTCCGGCAATGATATAGCACGTAGCGAAGTCAACAGTGCTGGGCGCACTGTTGATAGTAGTTTGAATGTTGGCCTCAGTTCTGACCCCCTAAAAACTGCCAGTGAAAACCTAGTTCGGGTAGCACAAGCCCCCAAAATAAATTTGCCCTTAAGTGATTCAAATTGGGGTGAAGAGTTTAGCAATCGAATTTCCTGGATCGCAAAAAATAATATACGTAGTGCACAAATTAAAATTACCCCTGCACATCTGGGACCTATTGAAGTTCGTGTCAGTTTGCAAAATGATCAAGCAGCAGTAAGTTTTACATCAAATCATGCGGTAGTGAGAGAGGCGATTGAATCAGCCAGTGCAAGACTTAGAGAATCTCTCTCTGAAGGAGGGTTTGAAAAAGTAGACGTTGATGTGTCTAGTCATGAGGAACGCAATAAACAACAAAAAATGGATGAGGATACAACGGCGCTACAATTATTGAGTGATAATAATAAGGACGAACCGTCTAGCGATAACGAGTTAATTGAACTTAATAATAGCGAAGTGGATTGGGAAAATAACACCCATCAAGTGGATTATTTTGCCTGACCCAAAATAAAATAAGGTTATGACGGAAATTTGTCATCCGTTCATGACACATACGCAACATCTCCCCAATTTGTGCCTGTTTAGTAGGTTTTCTATTCCAATTGTTAAAATCCTGTGAAAAAACCGCTATTTACAAGTGGCATAGGTCTTGCAAAAACACTGTAGTTCCATTCCACAACGGATATTAATGATGGCAGATGATGATGATCTAAACCTTGACGTAGCAGCCCCTAAAAAATCGGGGGGTATGAGCAAAATGCTTATCATTGGTGTGCTTGCGGTTGTACTCATGGGCGGTACCGTGGGTTTAACAGTAATGTTAGTGGGTGGTGATAAAAAAGCGCATGTTGATGAGGAAACAGAAGAAGACGAGGAAGAAGAAGAAGACGAACACGAAGAAAAAGCTCACAAAAAGAAGAAAAAGAAGAAAAAAAAGAAGAGGAAAAAGAAAAAGGGAAAGCACAAGAAATCAAAATTGAAAACACCATTTTATCTGGAGCTGCCTAAAGCCATTGTGGTGAATCTTGATGGATCAAGTGGGGTCAGGTTTCTACAAATTTCAGTCGCTTTGATGGTGTATGACGAAGCTCATGTGGAGCTTTTGAAAAAACACTTACCCGTCATTCGCCACAGCCTTGTATTATTGTTTAGTAGTCAAAATTTTTCAGAGCTTCAATCAGTGGCAGGCAAGAAAAAACTGCAGGCGGATGCTCTTAAGACAATACGTGAGGAACTGGAAAAATTAATCGGTGATCCTATTGTTGAGGCGATATATTTACCTAGCATAGTAGGTCAGTAACTAACTCAATGAGTGTTATAAGCAAATGTCGGTAAATGATCTTTTATCACAAGAAGAAATAGATGCTCTCCTGCATGGGGTAGGGAGTGGTGATGTTGATACTGACAGTGATGATGATCTATTTGATGGTGAAGCCAGAAATTTTGATTTCGCCAGTCAAGATCGAATCGTGCGTGGTCGCTTACCTACACTTGAGATGATTAACGAGCGGTTTGCACGTTACTTTCGGATAAGTCTATTTAATATGTTACGCCGTTCTGCAGAAATTTCTGTAGGCGGAGTGCAAATGCTTAAGTTTTCGGAATATGTGCATAGTTTATTTGTTCCAACAAGTTTAAATCTTACTAAGGTCTTACCCTTACGGGGTACAGGTTTGTTTGTCATTGATCCCAAGTTAGTATTTATTGTTGTGGATAACTTTTTCGGTGGTGCTGGAAAATACCATACTAAAATTGAAGGCCGTGAGTTTACACCAACAGAACTAAGGGTCGTGCAAATGATGCTCAATCAGGTCTATGTTGACCTTAAAAAGGCATGGGAGCCGGTAATGGAGGTTGATTTTGAATATATTGCATCAGAAGTGAATCCACAATTTGCTAATATTGTTAGCCCCACAGAGGTAGTAGTGGTTTCTTCGTTTCGAATTGATCTGGAAGGAGGTGGAGGCGATCTTCATGTTACCTTTCCGTATTCAATGCTTGAGCCTATACGCGATCAACTTGATGCAGGCGTACAAAGTGATCGTACCGAAATTGATGAACGTTGGACTTTATCGTTACGCGAAGAAATGAAAGAGGCCAAAGTTAACTTGAACTGCAATTTGGTTGAAACCGAATTGGCGTTGCGCGATGTCGTGAATTTGAAAGCAGGTGATGTAGTGCCTATTGAATTGAAAAATCAAATTAATCTATGTGTTGAAAATATTCCGGTATTCAAAGCCCGGTTTGGGATATCAAAAGGGATGTGTGCTGTAAAAATTGATAATAGAATAAAAGCAGTCGTCCCTATGCAACTTCAGGTGGGGACAAAAAAATGAGTGAGGAAGATGCTGGCGATGACTGGGCTTCTGCATTGCAAGAGCAATCAGATTCAGAAGGCGATCAGCAAATTGCCACTAGCGAAGGTGATAATTATAAGGCGGCTGAATTTGACAAATTACAAGATGATAATGCTGGACCTTTATCAGATGAATTTAATCTTGATGTAATATTGGATGTTCCTGTAACACTGTCAATGGAGATAGGCCGTACTCAAGTGAGTATTAGAAATTTATTGCAGTTAAATCAAGGATCAGTAGTTGAATTGGATAGACTGGCAGGGGAGCCGATGGATGTTCTTGTGAATGGGACTCTGATTGCTCACGGAGAAGTGGTAGTGGTCAATGAGAAATTTGGTATTCGTTTAACTGATGTAATTAGCCCTGCTGAACGGGTGAAAAAGTTAAAGTAATTCTACTGTTGATTGAACAAAGAGGTGTCAGTGTGAAAATATTCCTGATAGTAGTGATCTTGATGGGAATATTGAGTGGGTATGGATATGCAGTGGAATCAGGGTCAGAGCGGGTAGAGGAACAGAATAAAGCCAAGCAAACCACTCAGAAAAATCAAACTAATCAAGTCAATAAAAGCCACCAGAATAACAGTAAGAATAAGGCCATCGTTACCAACAGTGTTTTGCCTTCAATAAGAGAAAAATCTGCTGAGTCCAGTATTCCGTTTACTCCTCAGAATTCTAACGTGAATACATTAAATAGTGGATCGAAAGGCAATCTCCTACAATTATTTTCAGGCCTGTTTGTAGTGATTATCTCAGTGATAGTGATGTTATGGTTAATAAAACGTTTTAGTCGTTTCAATTATGCAGGGCAGCAAACGGTAAAAGTCTTAGGAGGAATTAGTTTAGGCACTCGTGAAAAAATTGTGTTGATTGAAGTAGGGAGTGAGCAGTTGCTTGTCGGGGTAGCGCCTGGGCGTGTCAATCTTCTTCACCAACTTCAGGAACCTGTTGAGGTTAAGCCGTCTTTGGAATCTTTTCAATCAGTGCTGAGTAAACGATTTAAGGGCATATTTAAACGAGATCAGAATAAATGAAGCTTAGCGTTCTATTTTTTGTAGGCTTTGTTTTGTTAGGAGTCACCGAAATAGGGCTGGCTGAGCCTGGTATAACCGTCATTACAGCTTCGCCTAATAAAGATGGCGGGCAAACTTATACTATCACAATAAAGATTCTATTTTTAATGACGGCATTGGTTTTCCTGCCTTCTGCAGTGATGTTAACCACTTCTTTTGCGCGTATTATTATAGTATTGTCAATTATGCGTCAAGCTTTAGGAACTCCTCAAACGCCTTCTAGTCAAATATTGATAGGCCTCTCATTGTTCTTAACGTTGTTTATTATGTCACCCATTATTGATGTGGCCTATCAGCAGGCAATCAAGCCCTATTTAGCCGATAAAATTACTGATGAGGTTGCCCTGGCGAGGATTAAAAAACCGTTCCATAAGTTCATGTTAAAACAAACTCGTGGCAGCGATCTGAGACTGTTTCTTAGGTTATCTAAAACTAAGCTTCCCTCATCATTAGACCAAGTTCCTTTTACGGTACTCATTCCAGCTTTTGTTATTAGTGAACTAAAAACTGCGTTTCAAATTGGGTTTTTAATATTCATTCCCTTTATTGTGATTGATATAGTAGTCGCCAGTGTATTAATGTCGATGGGCATGATGATGTTATCGCCGATGTTGATTGCATTACCGTTTAAATTAATGCTATTTGTTCTGGTGGATGGTTGGGCAATGATAGTCGGTACCCTGGCTGTTAGTTTTGGCGTGTAGCTTGCAGGATCAGTAAAGACTGTCAGAAAATAATTAGGGGGATGTATGACATCTGATTCAGTAATCTCTATTGGCCAGGAAGCTTTGCGAGTCACCGCTTTAATTTCTGCGCCTATCTTATTGTCAGTGCTTGCGATTGGTGTCGTGATAGGCATGTTTCAAGCCGCCACTTCTATCAATGAAATGACTTTAAGTTTTATTCCAAAACTTATTATTCTTGCTTTAGTGCTTGCGGTAGCAGGTTCTTGGATGCTCGATCAAATCGTTGAGTTTACGAAACATATTTTCGAAATGATTCCTGAACTTATAGGGTAAAACCTTGATTGCCAGCACTGAAATAACGGCAATGGTGGGAGTTTATTTCTGGCCGTTCATTCGTATTTCTGCCATGTTGATGGCAGCTCCTATGTTTGGAGCGAGAAATATTATTTTTTCTGCTCATCGCCTCGGGCTTGCATTGTTGTTGACGATTATGGTGTCGCCTCTGTTAGGCTCTATGCCTCTGCTTGACCCCCTATCGTCGCAAGGTCTGGTGCTTATATTTAATCAGTTTTTAATTGGTTTTGCTATGGGGTTTATACTGCAAATGGCGATGGGCGCTTTGTCAATGGCAGGTCAAAGTATTGCGATGACTATGGGTTTAGGTTTTGCTCAATCAGTTGACCCTGTTACTGGTGTTAGTGTGCCGGTGATAGGGAAGTTTTATTTAGTCATCGGGACACTGTTATTTTTTATGCTTAATGGCCATTTAATGGCAATACAGATATTAGTCGAAAGTTTTACATTGATACCCATAGGAGAAAAGGGACTCACGAATTCAGGCTTTATGACCTTAATATTATGGGGGACTCAAATGTATGTGGGGTCCCTACTCATTGCCTTGCCTTGTATGGTAAGTATAACACTCATTAATATAGCCTTTGGAGTGATGACTCGGTCCGCCCCTCAAATGAATATATTTGCCGTAGGTTTTCCCACTACTTTATTCGCAGGGGTAATCATTGTGATGTTAACCTTACCCGGATTATTACCACGCTTTACCGATATATTAATGCAGGCATTTGTGACGATGCATAAGGTTTTGGTCATTTAATATGTCTGAATCACAAACAGGTGGGCAAGAAAAAACCGAAGAACCTACCGCCAAAAAACGCGAAGACTCCAAAAAAGAAGGGCAAGTCCCACGATCAAAAGAGTTGAATACCTCGATCGTTCTTATGGCTGCCGCACTCAGTTTACTGTCGATGTCAAAAACGATGGGTGACGGTATTGCGTCAATATTGAAATCGGGTCTACAAATTAAGAGGACCCAAATATTCGATAGGCCAGAAACACTGGTGACGAGTTTAGCCGATTCGATGGTAGCGATGTTTTCCTTGTTTATTCCTTATATGTTGTTATTGGTGGTGGTGGTGTTACTGACGCCAATAATGATAGGGGGTTGGTCTTTTAGCATGAAGGCTGTTAAGCCAAAGTGGTCAAAAATAAGTCCTATGAAAGGCTTTAAACGAATGTTTTCAGTCAAGGGCTTGATGGAATTAGTGAAGTCTATATTGAAGGTCAGTTTGATCGGTGGTGTTGCGGCATTATTTATTTGGAATTGGTCTGCTGACTTATTATCGCTAGGTGCTTTGCCTCCATCCCTTGCTATTTATTCAGGGATGGAACTAGTCGGAGCAATTTTTTTACTACTCAGTGTGGCCACTCTCCTCATTGCTGCCATTGATGTTCCCTTTCAAATTTTTCAACATACTAAACAATTAAAAATGTCTAAACAGGAGGTTCGTGATGAACAAAAACAAGCAGAAGGAGATCCTGAGTTAAAAGCGAGAGTTCGGCGGGTGCAACAAGATATGGCGATGAGTCGAATGATCGAAGAAATCCCTAAAGCGGATGTGGTTGTCACAAACCCGACACATTACTCTATCGCCATTAAGTATGAGGAGGAGAGGGGTGGAGCGCCCATAATCGTGGCCAAGGGAGCAGACTTAATCGCCCTAAAAATTAGGGATATTGCTGATCGACATGAGGTGTTAATTTTTGAGGCTGCACCATTAGCGCGAGCACTCTATTATTCTACGAAAATCAATGAGGAAATTCCATCCGGACTATTTCAGGCGATTGCACAAGTGCTTGCTTATGTTTATCAATTAAAAGTGGCTACTGACCCCGAGACAACTCCTGAAATGCCTCAAAATATTGAAATGCCTCCTGAATATGTAGACCTAGCCAATAAGAAGCGTTAACTCAATAAATCATTAGTTTATTCATTGTAGTCATCTATGCTGCCGTTTGCTCTTCGTTTAGATTTATTATTCTTCTTCCTCTTCTACTTAAATTTATCGGACGACAATTTACTTCGTATCCAGGAGAAATTACTTCCCAATTAATCACTCTAAGTCATGAATATGTTGATAGTTTTTAGCGCGGTATAAAATTTGCACCCACCCATGTTTACTATGGCTCAGAGTCGTCACTTTGACTCGTTTTTAAATTAAGAACAATAAACACTACAATAGATCTGAACGGGTATTTACATGGCAGGTGTAGGGGCGCTTAATAGTAACCAAAACTCCAGAAACGGTGCAGCAGCACCGATTCTGCTAGTGGCATTATTAGCGATGATTATTGTGCCTCTCCCCCCAATATTACTCGACATATTTTTCTCGTTCAATATTGCCTTATCGTTAGTGGTTATGTTAGTGGCGATTTATGTGTTGAAACCGCTAGATTTTGGTGTCTTCCCCTCTATTTTATTAATCACTACTCTACTACGCCTTGCTCTTAATGTGGCGTCAACACGTGTAGTTTTACTCGAAGGTCATACTGGCAGTGATGCTGCAGGTCAGGTTATTCAATCCTTCGGTGAGTTTGTCGTGGGTGGGAACTATGCAGTTGGTCTGGTGGTTTTTTCTATTTTAGTCATCATTAATTTCGCAGTAGTGACCAAGGGTGCGGGTCGTATTGCTGAAGTATCAGCCCGTTTTACCTTGGATTCGTTACCGGGTAAGCAAATGGCGATTGATGCGGACCTGAATGCGGGTGTGATTACCCAAGAGGATGCTAAGGAAAGACGAGAAGAAGTTCGCAGCGAATCAGATTTTTACGGTGCTATGGATGGTGCGAGCAAATTTGTGCGAGGCGATGCGGTGGCTGGAATATTGATTATGTTTATCAATATTGTAGGAGGATTGGCGATTGGCATGGCGCAGCATGGATTAGGGTTTTCGGATGCAATGCGCATCTATACTTTATTAACTATTGGTGATGGTCTAGTCGCCCAGATTCCCTCTTTAGTGATCTCAACTGCCGCCGCAATCTTAGTGACTCGTGTATCAAGTAGCCAGGATATGGGAGAGCAAGTAATCAATCAGCTATTTCGTAATCCTCAAGCGCTTTATGTTACTGCAGGTATTATCGGGTTTATGGGATTGATTCCGGGGATGCCGAATATTGCTTTTTTAACATTAGCAGGGGTTTGTGGCGGAGCTGGTCGGTATTTTTCGCAACAGGCTATACAGCAACAGGATACAGAGGTCGATCAAGTAGACGAGCTTCCTGAGCCTGTTGTTCAGGATAAAGAGCTGAGTTGGGATGACGTGAGCAGTATTGACATTATTGGCTTAGAAGTGGGCTATCGTTTAATTCCCTTAGTGGATAAAGCGCAAGGCGGTGATTTGATGACAAAAGTTAAAGGAGTCAGAAAAAAATTATCGCAGTCATTGGGTTTTCTAATTCAAGCAGTGCATATCAGAGATAATCTTGACCTTGCCCCTAATGTCTATCGTATCTCTTTGTTTGGTGTTCCTGTAGGAGAAGCTGAACTGTACCCGGATCAAGATCTAGCCATTAACCCTGGCCAAGTGTTTGGTAGCTTACAAGGGACTGTTACCAAAGATCCTGCATTTGGACTTGATGCTATATGGATAGACTCTTCGCTTCGTGATCAGGCTCAAACACTAGGGTATACAGTAGTAGACCCGAGCACTGTTATCGCGACTCATCTCAGTCAATTATTACAAGCGAACTCTCACAAGTTGCTGGGACATGAGGAAGTGCAAAAACTGTTTGATATGTTATCGGAAACTGCGCCCAAATTGGTCGAAAGCCTTATTCCTAAATTATTACCCCTAGGCATAGTGGTTAAAGTATTACAGGGTTTACTGGAGGACCATATTCCTATCAGGGATATTCGTTCCATTGCTGAGTCACTTGCCGATCATGCAGGAAAAAGTACTGAACCTGTCTATTTAACATCCGCCGTTAGAAGTTCACTAGGTCATTCTATCGTGCAGATGATCAATGGAATGAATCAGGAGTTATCAGTGATGACTCTAGATCCTTCACTGGAACAGTTATTGCAGCAGACCATTATGGCAGGCGGAGATAATGGCGCGGTGATAGAGCCTGGATTGGCAGAACAATTACAGCAGTCTTTAGCGGGAAATACTCAGCAACTTGAAGCATCAGGTCAACCCGCTGTAATTCTCACTGCACCATTAATAAGACCCTGGTTAGCAAGAATGACAAGGCATTCTATCCCAGGCTTAAATGTACTGGCGTATAACGAAGTGCCTGATGATAAACAAATAAGAGTAGTGACAGTCATTGGTCAGCAACTGACAGCTGACTAGATCAGACCAGATCAGACCAGATCAGATCAGATCAGATCAAACTAGGACAAACCATGATGCTCAGTACCTTATGGATGAATACACTATCAAAGAGTAATCAGTTGAAATATTAGTAGCCGTTCAAGCAGTGTCAATGCTTGAACAGTATTAAAATCAGGGAGGTGAAAGGCAGTGTAGAAGAATGTCTGGAGCCGTATCGAGGTAAGAGAAATGAAGATCAAGCGGTTTAAAGCTCCAGACATGCGTCAAGCCATTAAAATGGTACGTGAAGAACATGGGGCTGATGCAGTGATATTATCCAATAGAAAAGTACATGATGGTATCGAAATTATATCTGCCATTGACTATGACGAGTCAGCAGTGGAAACAATGTTAAGTCACCAAGGGCCTGAAAATGGTTCAGTGCCTGCCAATATTACAGCAGCAACACAGCTTGCACCACAGTCCGGTTTTCCTACCGACAACCCTTTTTTACAAAATGCGTTTCAGCAATCTGCACTTAACCGAGCTGCCGCTACGTCAACAGAGCAACCACTGAGCGCTCAATTGCTAGCTCAAGCCTATGCTACTAATACGGTCGTTCAAAATCCTGTGGCCCAACAGCAAAGAGAAAACATTCAATCTGATGAATATAAGCAAGCAGAAATACAACAGCAACTATTGCAACAACAAACAATCGAGCAAAATAATAATGTCGGTAATCAACCAACACATCCTGTGATAGAGCAAGCGCAACAAGTGATTGCAGCTGCAGCTTCAATGGGTGCGGTTCATCATAAAGCAAGTGCGAGTGTTCCGCCAGCATCGCGATATCAAAATAACAATGTGCCCGCTGATTTTGACGAAGAAAATTTAGAGGATGATGTTGCCACTATTAGTAGTTGTGACATAGATACGAGTACTGTCAAAAAGTCCGCCGCAAAAAAATCGAAACCTAAGGAGTCAGTACTGCAAGCAGTGCGTTCAGTTGAGAAACCTCAAGTTTCTGAAGTAAAAGGTGATGAGCAGTTGAAAACCAAAAGGACCGAAGTGCAAGGGGATGACGTAGATGCAGACGATGAATTTGAAGGAAGTATTGATCAGTCAGACTATGATACGGCTGTCAATGATGTAGCAAAGCAACTAGCTGAATCCAGTACCGATGAACGTTACCGGAAAAAATTTGACCGTGAATCGGAGCAGCGAGATATAGAAGTTCAGGCGATGCAACGTGAACTGCATACTTTAAAAGGCATGTTAAGTAATCGAGTGGCAAGCACTCCACAAGTGAGTATTCCACATGTACACCCGGCGCATACCGGTATTTATGCGCGTTTACAAGAATTGGGAATAAGCTCCTGTTTATGTCAAGAGGTGTTAGCAAAACTACCTTTATCAAGTGAGGTCAATGAAGGGTGGCGAAAAGCTTTGGCGATATTGGCTCACGGTATAAAGACTGTCGATAGTGATGTCCTAGAAACAGGCGGTGTGATAGCGATGATCGGACCTACTGGTGTAGGTAAAACAACGACAATTGCAAAAATGGCCGCTCGCTATGCATTGAAGTATGGACGGGAGTCAGTGGCGATTGTGTCAGTCGATAACTATCGAATTGCGGCTCAAGATCAAATATTAAGTTATGGACAAATGATTGGGGTGCCAGTCTTTCTTGCTGCTGGAAAAAGAGAATTTCGCAGTATTATGGATGATTTATGCGACAAGCAGTTAATTTTAGTGGACACCGCTGGAATGGGGCAACGTGATCCTCGTATTACAGAACAGTTTGAGTTGATGTCTGACGTTCCTTACGATCTTCATACCTACCTCGTGATGTCTGCTAATACGCAAGAGGCAGCACTCAACCAAATAGCAAGTGCTTATACCGACCAGACAATCAATGGTTGTATTTTAACAAAACTAGACGAAACAGTGAGTCTTGGGGGGATGTTGTCTATGCTGACAAAATGGAAATTGCCAGTGTCTTTTATGACTGAAGGTCAGCGGGTTCCCGAAGATTTATTAAAGATACGTCCTTACAGTCTTGTCAGTAAGGCAGTCACAATGATGCAACAAATTGAAATTTTAGACACTACAGCATCTACTTCAATGCCTGATAGAGAGGATATTTATAATGCTAATGCCTGAACGAGACTCTAGATCGCCCAACCGTTTGGGAAAATCTAAAAAACACCCGGTACAAGTTATTGCCGTTACTAGTGGTAAAGGCGGCGTAGGGAAAACCAATGTATCTGCTAACATTGCTGTTGCAATGACCGCTACCGGTAAAAAAGTCATGTTACTGGACGCTGATATGGGAATGGCGAACCTCGATGTAATGTTAGGCTTGCGCCCAATTCATAATTTGTCACATGTGATTTCGGGAGAGAAAACCTTAAGCGAGGTCATTATCGAAGGCCCTGGTGGGCTGAAAATAATTCCTGCAGCGTCAGGGGTGAAGTTAATGGCAGAACTAGGTCCAATGCAGCATGCAGGATTAATTCATGCATTTAGTGAATTGAATGATGAAATAGATGTGCTGTTGGTGGACACCGCTGCCGGGATTTCTGATTCAGTGATCAATTTTTGTCGAGCTGCCCAAGAAGTCGTGGTGGTGGTGTGTGACGAGCCGACATCGCTGGTAGATGCTTTTGCTTTGATGAAAGTGTTGAACAGAGATCACGGAATCAATCGATTTCAGATCCTTTCAAACATGACTCATAGTTCACAAGAAGGACGAGAGATATATACGAAATTACTCAACGTTACTGACAAATACCTCGATTTAACGGCAATTTATATGGGCACAGTCCCGTATGACGACTATTTGCGTAAAGCCGTCAAGAAACAACGACCAGTGGTCGCGGCCTATCCTAGATCCCGTTCATCATTAGCATTTAAGAATTTGGCACAGAAGGCCGATAAGTGGCCTGTACAAGATACGCCGGGTGGGCATCTGGAATTTTTTGTAGAGCGTCTAGTCGGTTCTGGCACAAAGGAATCGGAGTTTCGTAAATGAATGGATATGCAATGTATGCGTCAATAGATGATTCGGAACAGCATGAGCTAGTGGAAAAACATGTGCAACTGGTGAAAAGAATTGCTTACCATTTGGTAAGTCGGCTTCCTCCCAGCGTACAAGTCCAAGATCTTATTCAGTCAGGGATGATTGGATTGTTGGAGGCCTCCCGAAATTACAATCCTGCGCAGGGTGCAAGTTTTGAGACTTATGCAGGAATTAGGATTCGAGGGTCTATGCTTGATGAAATCAGGCGCTCTGATTGGACGCCTCGCTCTGTCCATCGAAAGGTGAGGATGGTTGCAGAAGCGGTGAAAACTATTGAGAATGAGCAAGGTAGAGATGCTCGTGATCATGAAGTCGCTGAGGTGTTGGATATGTCCTTACAGGATTACCATAAGATATTACAAGATGCAGCGGGCTGTCGGGTGTTTAGTTTTGATGACCCTACTGTTTTAGGTGAAGAACCTGAACATGATAATTGTGACCCTGCATCAAGCCCATTAGAAGCGGTGCAAAAGCAGGATTTCCAAGGGGCTCTGGCTCAATCGATTTCCACATTGCCAGAGCGAGAGCGTATGGTGATGTCACTTTATTATGACGAAGAACTTAATTTGCGTGAAATCGGTGATGTTCTTGGAGTGAGCGAATCCAGAGTTTGCCAAATTCATGGTCAAGCTTTAGTAAGATTGCGCGCAAGAATGGGTGAGTGGTTTCCGAAATCAGATGATGACTAGCATCTGTTGTGTAGATTAAAAAGTAAGTAAAGTTTAGGAGAGTGTTTTGGACAAAGAAATGAAAATACTTATTGTAGATGATTTTTCTACAATGCGACGTATTATCAAAAATCTACTAAGGGATCTCGGCTTTAATAATACAGCCGAAGCAGATGATGGTAAAACAGGGCTGCCAATGCTGCAGTCTGGAAGTTATGATTTTTTGGTCACTGATTGGAATATGCCAGGAATGTCAGGCATTGATTTACTCAAAGCTGTCCGGTCAGACGAATCACTAAAAGGTATGCCAGTGTTAATGGTAACAGCAGAGTCAAAACGTGATCAGATTGTTGAAGCCGCTCAAGCAGGAGTGAATGGGTATATTGTAAAACCCTTTACAGCCATTACACTGAAAGAAAAAATTGATAAAATTTTTGAGCGCCTTGAAAACTCTTGAATATGAAGGTTGAAGTTATGGATGATGAAAACAAAAACGAAGTATTACTGTTGGCCAAAAAATTGGTGCAGGATCTTGAGAGCGGCGATGCTAGTTCGGCACAAAATTATTTTGATCAAATAGCAAAAATGCGCGATGCGGATTTATATCAAGAGCTGGGTAAACTCACACGACAGTTACATGAATCACTTTCAAATTTTCAAGTCGATGAAAAAATATCGTTCCTCGCGGCCAGTGAAATTCCTGACGCCAAGGCAAGATTGAATCATGTGATTGAAATGACAGAGAGTTCGGCTAATCGAACTATGAATGCGTTAGATAAAGCGATGCCCTTATCGCAGCAATTAGAAGCAGACGCTCATAAAGTGAATGCCGATTGGAAAAAATTTAGAAATAGAGAATTATCAGCAGATGATTTTCGTAGTATGACTAAAGTATTAGATGATTTTTTCCCCAAGATTGAAAAAAGTACCTGTGACATTAACGGTTTTATGACCGAGGTAATGATGGCTCAGGATTTTCAGGACCTCACTGGGCAAATAATCACTCGTGTGATTAATTTAGTTCAGGAAGTAGAAGAAAGTTTGGTGGAATTAGTGAAAATATCAGGGAAAACTATGTCGGATGTGGAACAGGTGCAATCGATAAGTAACGAGAAAGAAGTCAACGGTCATGGACCAGAAGTGCCTGGTGTAGAGCATGGTAATACTGTATCAGGCCAAGATGATGTCGATGATTTATTGTCTAGTTTGGGGTTTTAGGAATGAGTGTATCAATTTCTGAAGATGACGAAATCTTACAAGATTTTTTGGTTGAAGCTGGCGAGATTCTTGAACTCCTGGGGGAGCAGCTAGTCGAACTTGAAAAAAATCCTGAAGACGATGAACTACTGAATGCAGTTTTTCGGGGATTTCATACTGTCAAAGGTGGTGCTGGATTTCTTGATATTCAGCCGATGATTGAAATTTGTCACCGTGCTGAAGATGTGTTTAATGTTTTGCGCCAAGGTGAGCGTAAAATTTGTCCTGATTTAATGGATACCGTATTAAAAGTTGTTGATATCCTCAATGAACAGTTTGAGCAGCTTAATGATGGACAATCGCTTACCTCCGCAGAGCAAAATTTACTAGATCGATTGGCATCATTTGCTAAAGCTGATACAGCAGAGGTCGTTGCAGATACACCAGCAATTGACAATGGCAGCGATGCTGCGTCACTTATTGAACAATCAGTGACAGAAGAACCCGTTGCAGCAAAACCAGAACAGCTTAATGATAAACCTGATGGCTCTGCTCCTGTGTTATCAGAGTCTGATAGCGGTGAAATCACAGATTCAGAGTTTGATGCGTTATTAGACGCGCTTGATGCAAGTGGCACGCCTCCTAGTAAAGGATCTGCAGAAGTAACTGCTGATGAGTCAGGGGTTAAACCAGAGTCTACAGCAGAATCTGATTCAGATCTTTTCTCAGAATCAACAACGGCCATAGATTTAGGCTCTGATGATATTTCTGAAGATGAATTTCAGGCGATGTTAGATGATATTCATGGGGAAGCAGGTGTTAATAAGCCTGATGAGGTACCAAAGACGCCAGCAGCGCCAGCGACTACTACGCCAAGTCAAGAAACTAAGGCGGATGTTAGCCCAGCGTCCTCTGACAGTGAATCGCAAATTACCGAAGACCAGTTTGATCATTTATTAGATGCTCTACATGGTGAAGGTAAAATTAATACCTCAGATATGGATGAGAAAAAGAAGGTCAATCCAGGCGAAGTTCTGGAAAAGGCAGCATCGAAGGAAAAAATTGAGAAGAAAGAAGAAGCCGTCACTGCAGTAGCAGCGCAAAAGCAGGTGCGTAGTTCAGAAGCAACAGTGCGGGTAGATACCAAACGTCTTGACCAGATTATGAATATGGTCGGTGAGTTGGTACTGGTCAGAAATCGCCTTGATACTTTAAAAATTAAACTTAATGATGAAGATGTTACTAAAGCAGTCAGTAATCTCGACATTGTGACTTCTGACTTACAAGCATCAGTGATGAAAACTCGTATGCAACCGATCAAAAAAGTGTTTGGTCGTTTTCCGCGAGTAGTGAGAGATCTTGCCAGAGGTTTAAAGAAGGAAGTGGCACTGGAATTAATGGGTGAAGAAACCGATCTGGATAAAAACCTGGTCGAAGCCTTGGCTGATCCTATGGTTCATTTGGTGCGTAATTCAGTAGATCATGGGGTGGAAATGCCTGATGATCGAGAGAAAGCGGGTAAAAAGCGCTGTGGAACCATTGTGTTGTCTGCCGCACAAGAAGGCGATCATATTTTACTGATAATCGAAGATGATGGCGCAGGCATGGATGCGGGCAAGCTCAAAAATATCGCCATTGAAAAAGGGGTGCTCGATAAAGAGTCGGCAGCTCATATGGAAGACAGAGAAGCGTTCAATTTAATATTTGCGCCAGGTTTCTCAACGAAGAGTGAGATATCCGATATCTCAGGTCGTGGGGTGGGGATGGACGTGGTCAAAACACGTATCTCTCAATTAAACGGAACTATTGATATTGATTCAACACTAGGCAAAGGAACGCGGATTAGTGTTAAGTTGCCGCTGACGTTGGCTATTTTACCTACCTTGATGGTGAAGGTAGGTGACCGAACGTTTGCTTTACCCTTATCTAGCGTGAATGAAATATTTTCGATCGAATCTTATACCACTAATATAGTCGATGGACAGTTAGTCATTATGGTTCGTAATAAAGCAATGCCATTGTTTTATTTGAATAAGTGGTTAACAGCGGCTGGGGCTTCCATGACAGACCCTTCAGACAATGATCAGGTTGTCGTCGCCAATGTCGGTAATCGAAAAGTGGGATTTGTGGTGAATCAAGTGGTGGGTCAAGAAGAGGTGGTCATCAAGCCATTGGGAACCATGTTACATGGGCTTCCAGGATTTGCGGGCGCAACCATTACAGGGGACGGTCGTATTGCATTGATTCTTGATATTCCAAGTTTGATGCGGGCGCGTACATCAGGAATGTAAAAATTTTTAAGGTCTATTGAAAGGCTGATTAACGAGACTAAGATGCGTTAGCATAGTGTGACTAGAACCTCCCTAATATTTTACACAGAAAAGAACGTTAAATGACGTAATATGGAGTTGGGTCGATGGCAGTAAAGGTACTAATCGTTGATGACTCGGGATTTTTCAGGCGTAGAGTCTCTGACATGCTTAAAGCCGATTCACGTTTTACGGTTGTTGGGGTAGCAGTCGATGGTTATGATGCTATTAAACAAACCAAAAAATTAAAACCTGACGTTATTACGATGGATATAGAAATGCCAGTGATGGATGGGATCACTGCCGTCAGAAAAATTATGCAAGAGGCGCCTGTTCCAATTTTAATGTTTTCGTCTCTTACCCGTGAAGGGGCGAAAGCCACTTTTGATGCGATGGATGCGGGCGCTATTGACTATTTGCCCAAAAACTTCGAAGATATTTCTAAAAATTCAGAAGAAGTCGCACGATTATTAAGATCGCGTATTTGGAATATAGGCGTTCGTGGTTTACCCAAAACCCGCCTAAAGACTTCTGCATCCGCGCCTAAAAAAACACTTGCACCTAAAAATATTAAACAAGCTAGCGCGACCTCTGCGGTAATCCGTCCAAGTGTCAATCGGACTCACCGCAACAAACTAGTGATCATTGGTGCTTCCACTGGCGGCCCAGTGGCGCTACAAAATGTCGTTGAAAAACTCTCGGCCAATTATCACTTACCCGTTCTAATGGTTCAACATATGCCGGCCTCTTTTACCGGCGCTTTTGCTGATCGCTTAAATAGTGTCTGTGCTATAGAAGTACGTGAAGCGAAGCATGGCGATGTACTGAAGCCTGGTTTGGTATTATTGGCGCCAGGTGGCGTGCAGACATTGATTGAGAATCGAAGTGGAAAGTTGCATATTAGGATCAACTCAGCAGAGGTAGGTGTGACCTATAAACCTTGTATTGATCTAACATTAAAATCGGTTGCGAATAGTATCGGCGGTGATTGCACTACCGTTATTTTAACGGGAATGGGCTCTGATGGGCGTGATGGTGCTAAAGAGTTAAAAGTCAAAGGAGGAGAAGTTTGGGCTCAGGATGAGCAAAGCTCAGTAATTTATGGAATGCCAATGGCTATTAAGAAGGCCGGAATTGCTGATAAAGAATTAACCTTAGATGACATAGGGCCAGCATTAGTTAGGCTAAGAGCTTAAATGGATATTCTGACAATACTAGGACTGCTGATTGCATTCGGAGCCATTATTGGAGGAAATATACTTGAGGGTGGACATACTGATTCTTTAATTCAATTAACTGCTTTTGTGATTGTGATGGGGGGAACCTTGGGCGCAGTCATGATTCAAACTCAAATGAATGTATTCCTTCGTTCGATAGGCATGATTACTTGGATATTTTTCCCTCCTAGGCTTGCTCCGGAAGCGGCGATTGAAAAAATAGTGAACTGGAGTAATATTGCTCGCAAGGAAGGACTGCTGGGCTTGGAAGCAATCGCAGAATCCGAAAGTGATGTGTTTGCCAGAAAAGGCCTGCAACTTTTGGTGGACGGAAGTGAACCAGAATCTATTCGTGGAATATTAGAAGTAGAAGTCTTAACTAAAGAGCATTCAGATAACCAGTCTGCAAAAGTCTTCGAAGCCTTTGGCAGCTATAGCCCAACAATTGGGATTATAGGGGCGGTAATGGGTTTGATACATGTCATGAATAACCTTGCGGATCCAAGTAAACTCGGCAGCGGTATTGCAGTTGCATTTGTGGCAACAATTTACGGTGTAGGCTTAGCCAACATCCTATTTTTGCCGTTAGCCAATAAGTTGAAAGCGATTGTACATAAGCAAACCCAGTTTCGTGATATGGTCATTGAAGGGGTGATCGCAATTGCTGAAGGCGAAAACCCACGAAACATAGAAGCAAAATTACAAGGCTATCTCTACTAGTACCCCATCCTTTTCATTTCTTGTTTAATTAAGCAGTAACATATATCGATGGCATATTTATTGCTGATTATTCAATAGATATAGGTGAACCATGCCCAGAAAAGCAAAACAGGAAGAACATGAGAACCATGAACGTTGGTTAGTGTCATACGCTGACTTCATTACCTTGTTATTTGCTTTTTTTGTGGTGATGTATTCAGTGTCTTCTGTCAACGAAGGGAAGTTTAGAGTGCTATCAGAATCAATGGAAGCGTCATTTCGTTCTTCTAACAAATCGATGAGTCCGATTCAGATTGGACAAATAGTACGTAAACCTCATGAAGGAACTTCTCATTCGCCGGTTAAAATGGTGTCACTAGGTCTTGCTAATATGCCGCCTCCAAGATTTAGTGAGAAGCCAAAAAAAGCAAAGCTTAAGAAAAATAATTCTGCTAAGGGTAGCAATAAAGGAAAAGGTCTCGCCGCAGAGTATAAAAAGAAAATTAAAAATGTCTCAACGCAAATAAAAAAAGCATTGTTACCTCTAATAAAGAAAGGTTTGGTGAATGTAAAATTAGGGAGTCAATGGATAGTAGTGGATATCAATAGTAGTATTTTATTTCCCAGTGGCGGAGCGCATCTAGCGCGGCAGGCAGTGCCAGTGTTGGAGAGAATTGCGACAATATTGCGACCATTAAGCTCTTCTATTCAGGTGGAAGGTTTTACTGACAATATTCCCATTCGCAATCTCGTGTATCCCTCCAATTGGGAGTTATCAGCAGCACGGGCAGCGAGTGTGGTCCACTTATTTTCAAAAACAGGGGTTAACCCGATTCGTATGGCGGCTGTAGGTTATGGAGAATATCAACCAGTTGCTAGTAATAAAACATTACGTGGGCGGCAAAAAAATCGCCGAGTAGTGGTGCGAGTGAATACTTCCTCAGAGAAAAGATTTCGGAATGTAGTTCAATCATCCAGTGTTAAAAAAAGTAGTAAGGCGCTAGCAGTCAAGGCTGTCAATACTAAGCCAAAGGCTCGTAGCACTAGAATAATTAAGAAGACTATTTCTAAGATTAAAAAACCGGCGATCACAAAAGCGGTCATTAAAAAGCCAGTCATTAAGAAGCCACGGTTGACCAAGAAATCTACGCTGATAAAGCGCTCAAGCGACAACAAAAAGAAGCTTGTCAGCCAACCGAGTGCTCTAAGGAATAAGCAAGCACCAGGCGGCTCTGTCATACAAGCGATCACTCTTCCAGCATTGGGAAAACCATCAAACGTAAAAGTTGGAAAAAAGAGCAAAGATTCAAAAGTAAGTGTTGCTAAGCCAGTTCCTATTAGTCGTAAGTCTGGCAACAAAAAATCGACAACTGGCCCGTCAAGCAGGTCAAGTCAGCCTCAAGCAGATCCCTCATTTTCTCGAACGGGCCAACCTTTAACCGCGGTAGGCAATCCAGACAAGCCTAGGCCAATAAAAGTGGAAGGAACAAAAAGAAGTTTTGATACAAGTAGTAAGCCTGACGGTTTACCCCCATTACGTTAACAAATGAATGAACCAGGACGGTATGAAATGATAGTTTGGAGTGTTACAAATCAAAAGGGTGGGGTGGGTAAGACCACAACAGCTGTGTCCCTAGCAGGTTGCCATGCATTAAATGGACAGCGGGTGCTATTGATTGATCTTGATCCGCATGGTTCTTTATCTACCTACTTTGGTTATAGCCCGGAGACGCAGCAACAAGGTGTTTATGAGTTATTTAATACGCAGGGGGTGAATCGAAAAAGTTTAATTCAGTTGGTGCACGGGACTGGTGTTGATAATCTCTTCTTGATCCCTGCCTCCACAGCCATTGCCACTTTGGATAGCCAACTTTTACAGAAGCAGGGTAAGGGCTTAGTGATAGCGAGCTGGTTAAAGTTGCTCAATGGAATGTTCGATCACGTCTTTCTTGATTGTCCGCCAACACTCGGTGTACTCATGATCAATGCGCTTGCAGCCTGTGATCATTTGTTGATTCCAACGCAAACGGAGTATTTAGCGGTGAATGGTCTTGAGAGAATGACGAATACGATTAACATGGTTGATCAATCGCGATCACATCAAACTGAGTATACTATCATCCCGACAATGTATGATAAACGTACCAGAGCCTCTGCTAACAGTCTTAGCTTAATGTTACAAAACTGGGGTGATAATGTATGGAATGATGTTGTCCCGCAAGATACTTTGTTTCGTGAGGCGAGCTTTTCACATTTGCCGGTCACTCACTATGCGAGTCAATCGCGTGGCAGTCTTGCCTACCACCAACTGTGTTTGGATCTCTCGATCCATAGCAATCATTTGACGCAAGCGGTGGCATCATGATTGTAAAAAGTGATACCGTGCTCGCTAAACAAGTACAGAAAAATAACTCACTACAACAAGACTCACTATTAGATCAGTCTGTTGCTCTCCAATCCTATATGCAAGAACTGCTAAATGAAGTCAGTTGGGTTGAACCTGGCGCTACTGAGGAAGTCATCGCAACACAAGTATCGAATGCTTTGCCAGCACAAGTAAAAGTGGCTAGCACAATTTCCCCTATTGAAAGTGAGCCTTGTGCGAGCACACACTTACAAACATTAGCTGAACTGGAAGAAGAATTAGATTGTGACAAGACTTCACTGCTAGAAGAAAATTCTAAACCCTCATTCGAAGTCAGTATCCATACTTCGGTTCCAGCAGAGCGAGTAGAAGAGATTGGCAGTGGTGAAGAAAGTGAGCTAACGAATGAGGTTAATATTCCAGCCTGGGCTGGAACTTCATTCAGAGCTCTATATGCTAAGCATGGTAATTTGAAATTGGTAATGCCATTGATGCATGTGCAAACGGTGTTAAAAGCAAAAGAACTAGTGCCTGTAGAGGGCCCTTTGTCTGCCTTTGTAGGCTATGTCCAAGTGGGTGCACAAAGAATTCCTGTTTTGGATTTAAACTCGCTGAATAGTGGTGCAGAGAAAATAGAAGCAGACGCTATAACGTCTAGCGACAAAGGTTATGTAGCGATTGCAGAAGATCATGCGGTTGGGCTTTATTTTACGGAAATAGATGATACCTATGAGGTTGATAGTAATGTCGTCAATTGGTGTTGTAATGATTCAATGGTTTGGATAGCCGGTATCGACTCTCAAAATTTGTCCATTATTGTAGATTTTAATCGTCTCTGTGATTTGTTATAAGATATTCTGATTATATTATTGGGGAAATCCAAATTAAGTGTGTTGCCGCTCATTATACGATTTTTTTATTGTTTGATAGGATCGGAAACTGAGTGCCAATAAAAATGAAGGTTTGTGAGTAAGTCCTAGTTAATTTAATGGCTTAGTTAATATCAGTGGTGTAATAGATGGTCACTGTAAAATGAGCAAGTTTTTTTGAGCGGCAAGGGCTGGCATGGATTCTGCAGAATTATGTTAAGGAATTGAAGAGTCTATTCCTTGACGCTTGTAGGATGAGTTTGCGTAAATAGTTAAAAAGAGGGTGTGATGTATGAGTCATGCAGTTAAAAAAGGTGGAGAAGATCCGGTTTTACAATGGGTGACTTTTCGCCTGGCTGATGAAACTTATGGAATTAATGTGATGCAAGTGCAGGAAGTTTTACGTGTCACAGAAATAGCTCCAGTTCCGGGTGCGCCTGATTATGTATTGGGTATTATCAATTTACGGGGTAATGTAGTCACTGTCCTGGACACGCGTAAGCGTTTTTGTTTACCTTCTACTGAAGAGGATGACGCAACTCGAATTGTGATTATTGAATCGGATCAGAATGTCGTTGGTGTTCAAGTGGACAGTGTTGCTGAAGTAGTGGAACTGCGACGTTCAGAGATCGAACTCTCGCCATCGGTAGGAAATGATGAAAGTTCAAAATACATCGAAGGAGTGGCCAGTAATAACGATGAACTTTTAATTTTGATTGATATTAATAAGCTGTTGTCAGCAGAAGAGTGGATGGACGAAGTAGGTTTTTAAATAACAAAAATATAGTTCACATAGTCGTTTATGCATATTATTACGGCTAAGTTGCGATAAGGTGAAACAATGTCAAAAATCAAACACATTTTATCATTAATTCGAATTCAGTCTGTTCTCAAAGAGAGAAATGAAACTTCTCATCAGAGATTACCACAAGAGAACAACGCTAAGCCAATAGAAATCTGCAATCGGACTCGGACTCTTTTCACGTTGACGAATTTGTGTAGACAATAATATGCTGCAATCGGGGCTAACACACTTTATGCTATTTATTATGACCTTTTTGGGTATTGCTATTACGATAATTTTCTTATCGTTCCAAAAGCGATCAAAAAAAGAGGCTGTTGAATATGATCGAAAGTTACGATTACTGGCAAGGGAATTAAATCAATTACGTAAAAGCTTGGTCGATCCAATTAATCGATTATATGAATCTGAACAACGTTCGCGGCGAATTACGGAGCGATTGGAGCAGTTAGAGTTACGTGAAAAGAGCAGCCGTCAATATGGGCAGGCAGCAAAATTGGTCAATAATGGTAGCAGTGTTGAAGATATTATGGATATTTGTGGTCTCAATCGTGGGGAGGCTGAACTGATTAAAGTAATGAATGAACTGGATAATACTGAGGAGGCTGAAACAAAAGTAATGTAAGTCGTCGTTTCAGTTAATAGACATGACTGATGTGTGAAAATTGTTCTCTGTTCTCTGTTCTCTGTTCTCTGTTCTCTGTTCTCTGTTCTCTGTTCTCTGTTCCCATTGCCGTTGTACTCAAATTTCTCATTTATTTAACAGAGAAATTAAAGTGGCTTAATGAATTTTATAATAGCCAGTTTGAAAGGCTGGCTATTATGATTTGAATAAAATTAACCTGCAGGAACTGCATTGAAGCTATAGTCGCATTTATATTGAACGCGAAATTTTTGTGTACCACCGTCTGGATTTGAGCCAATCATTTGTATCACGACTTTTGGAGTGACGTTAGCCCATTTACCATTTGACTGCATATAACTGGGGCACTGAATAACGGGGGTGCCACATACGTACCAGCGCATAGTGCCATTTGGGAATTTATTTTGGCCTACTTTCGAAAATCCCGAGGCGCAGTTTGCATAAAAAGGAGCTGAGAGTTTTTTGGCTCTATTAAAAGGTTGCACCCGACTTTTCCTAACTCGTATAATGCGTTGTCCTGGCTTGCCGCGCCGTTGTTGCAGCGTCAGGGTCTTAACACGACTATTTATTTTAATATGTTGTTTGGTTTTTTTACTGTGTTTGGTTCGGTTACACATAACCCATGTCCCATTCGGAAGCTGGCATTGACCTGATTGAGGATGTGGATGGCTATTGGCTAGATTGCTGAAGAGGCTCGCCAGAGAAATAATTGTCATACCGCTGATTCGGGTGACTACTGAAATAGTGGCTTTCATTGCTGTGTCCTTTTTGTTGATGGTGATAATATCTGTAAGTCGTTATCACTGGCATAAAAGTTCAATATTAAAAGCTAATGTTAGTCAATATCTGTAGTCAAGTTCTAGTCTGGCTTATCGTTAAGCGAACAGACTTTGCCTGACAGCCAATAGGCAAAAGCGATCACTTCAGCAACTGCTCGATATAAGTCTTCGGGGATTTCTTCTCCTTCATCGATTGAGCTAAGCAGTTCTGCTAATACAGGTTCAAACTGACAGGGAATATCGTGTAGTTGAGCGAGATGTTGAATCATTATGGCCACCGTATCGCTGCCTGTTGCAGTGACGCGTGGTGCATTTTTACCATCGTACTGCAATGCGATGGCAATCGGCTTAGTGTGATTGTTGTTATCGTTATTCTTATTATTATCTTTATTGCTATTCATGCTTCTTCATCTATAAGCGATTGAGGGATTTCTGGATCGCTTTGTTCGACTAAACCTTGTGTGCAAATTAATTTTTCGACAAGAAGTCCAGCCGTGTTCAGCTTATCGCGTAAAATATCGAGGTGTTCCTCAATAAGCTGCTGTTGTAGCGGGTCACTACTTTTAAAGTGAGCCTGAACTTTATTGTCTTGTAATGAAATTTTTGCTTGTAAAGGGCCAAGGGTGTTTAGATCCAGCGCCAACTGTACAGTCCAGAGTCTATTTTTATTATCGTCTCCATTTTCTTTCTCAACATCGATTTTTACTTGAATTAAGTCATGCTCTTTTTGATTCTCTTTGATAAGAGGGATGTCGAATAACCACACCTGTTTATTATCAGTGTCGACTGTGGTCGAGCTTAGCTGAGCAACGTTTATTCGGGCAAGAGAAGCATCTACCATTTTTAACAATTGAGTGATTAAGCCTTGGTAGCTGGCGGCGAGTTTTTCTGGTGAAATATTAAAAGTATTTTTGAAGCTGCCTACTGGATAAGGAGTGCTGTTGCGAAGTAAAGGTTTTAAGCTGAAACCATAATGGGAAGCAGTTACCCTTGGCAGGGTATATCCGTATGCGATGCTTTTATACACCCCTGATACGTCTGAATTGAGCGAATTAGTATGGGTAGAGGCTGTTGTGAGCTTTAACAAATCAATCGTTGGCGAGAGGGGTCTAGTATTGCTGAGTACTATCTGCGGAGTAGCCTTTAGCAGTTTTCCATCATTCGTATTACGTATATCTTGGTAACTGTCATACCTTAACTTAGATTCTGATTGGTTTGTTTTGGCCGTATTCACGGTACTTGAGGCTAGTGTGAGCTGCTGTTTTAGCTGTAGCAAGCTGGCCTTAAAGTCGAGCTTAAGAGTTTGATCCAGTGAAGAAGTATTCATAGTCGAGTTTGATTGCTGTGTACCGAATAAACGCCTTTCTAATAATAGACCGGAATTTTGAAAGGCTTTTTTAACACCTGCAGGTGTTATTATTTGATTAGCAGGGGTGACTTGGGTGAGCAACTTCTTCATTAGGTGGCGAATATTAAGCGGTAGTTGATTGTATAGCGGAGAATTTTTTTGTACTAACTGAATAGTATTGAGTAATAATGTAGCGCTATTTTGATTAGCAATATTTTGTTTAATGGCGCCTGAGACTAATGAGGGGTTTAATTTTTCAGGTGCTTGATTGGTGTAGAGTCGCATGACAGGTTTTGTGCCTGTTTTTATGACCTCCAATAGTATTTTTTCACCCGGGTTGAGAGTTTGGCTTAACTTCGCTTGTAATAGGGTATTACCCACTTTAAGTGTGCTTAGGCCGTCACTGTCTTTGGCAATATATTTTCCCTGTAATAGCTGTCCTGCGCGCAAGTTGAGTGAAGTCACTGTAGTATTGCTAGTGATGCTCCTAAATACTAGTGGGTTAATTGAGGTGCTCATACATTTTTGCCCATAGGGTTTTTTTATTATTAGTCTCGTTAGAGTTTCAATATTGTTTGCGCTACGGCGATCGTTTCTCAATGGAGCGATTAAGAGTCATAGCGATGGGGCTATTAAGAATCTTATGCACTATTTTCAATCAATCTTTAGTGAAGCCTATACGGTTAGTTCTTATTATACATTGCATGCAGGTCCCTTAACTTTTACAGGGCTTAAGGCGCTGAATGAATTTTTAGTGACCCACTAGTGAGAGTTCGTCTAGCCATTCTATCGGCATATATTGTGCATTAGTGAAGTAATGAATTCCGAAAATCAAAAATTAAAACCGGTACGTAATAAAAAATCGACTCACCAAAATTGGTTCATTAGAGCCAAGGGCAAGGTTCAGGGCCCTTTTCCTAAGGGTATGATCCAAAGTTTTGTATTGAGTGGCCGCTTTAAGCTGGGGGATGAAGTCAGCTTTGATAAGGATGCTTGGAGTAAACTTAAAGAACATCGTGAGTTGATTCCGAAAGAATTACTGAATGTAAAAACCGAAGACGATAAAGAACGATTACGAATGGCAATAAGGCGTGAAAATGATCGTTTGCATGATCAGCGTACAGAGCAATGTCATCATGAGAATGAAAAAAAAGGAAAGCGCGGGTCTGGACATACCAATGAGGTAGGTAGTGCTGACACGGCCACAGCTGGTGCCAAATACAAACGGAAAAAAAACTCCACTATTCAATCGATAGTATTTGTGATGTTTTTATCTGCGTTGGCAGTCGTAGTGTTTTACATCTATTCTGTTGGTAGCAAATCTGTTATCAGTATTACTAATTGTAGTGCACCTGCAGCACCACAAGTTAATTGGACTCATTGTAAATTGGAAGGTTTTAAAGCGATATCTAAAGATCTTAGCGGTGGGAGCTTTAGTAATGTAAAATTCAAAGGAGCAGATCTTCATGGCTCAACTTTCAAAAATAGTAACTTTCAATATGCAGATCTTACGTTGGCAAATTTTTCTTATGCAGATTTGAGTCAGACTAAATTTACTGGGGCTGTGTTACGAGGTGCAGATCTTACGAATACTGATTTAAGGGGCTCAGATTTATCTTATACTAATTTACTTAATGCAAAGTTAGGCGGGGCTAGGCTTAAAGGGGCTAGATTTGACAGCGCGATTTGGGTCGATGGGCGGAAGTGCAAAACTAATTCTATCGGATATTGCCGTTAGTCATGTAAGCTGAGACGTGATTCGTCAGGATTTGATATAGCCAGTCTCACCTTTGGTTAATATGGTCCTGTCTCCGTCATTACTCAATTGATCTCCGATTTTGAGGTGAAATTGAATAGTCATCTTTCCTTCAACAACTACAGTCATGTCATCACCAGGATGAGAATGAGGGGGGTTCTTCTGTTCCTGCTTCCCAGCGGTCTAACATTACTTCTGCACCCTCAGGAATAGTAGTGGGGTAGGTGGTTCGAGGAGTGAAGCCTTGCGGGGTATCAGCGACTGCAATATGATCGTCCTAAATAGGGCTGGTAGTGGCAGTGATTTTGTTTGATGCTTGTCATGGTGTCACTAGTGTACGAGTTATGTTTTAAAACTATTTTTTATCTATCTTGTGTGTAGAATATTTTGAATATAGATGATTGTGTATATAAATCAATTAAATTTCACTATGTGCGTTGAGCATTACATAAAGTGCTTGGGTATGCTCAGCGGCTTCGCGTCCCCGCCTGGTGAGATAACCACCATCCATTTGAGTAATAAATCCTTTCTTATATAAGCTATTAGCAGCGGTAATAGTGATATTTTCAGCGCTTGTATGAATCTTGATGCCTTCTTGGTCCGTGGAAAGATTAAACAACATTAATACATCTAGTTCGGGTAGATTTTCTGGTTTATAGTGCATTGAAACTCCCTGCAAGTGGCGTCGTAGTGTGGCTCATTACTTTATTAATAGACTAATCTTTTTTTTCACATAAAGATATAATATTTCACTAATTATTTCTATAGCAATTAAGTCTTTGAAGAATAATGAGTCATATCCGAGTCTTCTGGGCTTGGTTTTGTAAAGTTAAGACAGTGACCAATAATAGCGTTATAATGATAGTTCACTTGAACTATATATGAATTTTCTATGCAGCGACAACACTATCAAATAATTGATATTACACGAGCCTGTGCAATATTATTAATGTTTATTTATCACTTTTGTTTTGATTTAAGTAATGGAGGAATTGTTTCCATTAATTTTAACCATAGCTCTTTTTGGTTAAATTTTCGTATCATTATTGTGAGCGCTTTTTTATTATTAGTGGGGGTTAGTCTTGCCATCGCAAATAGCCGAGCATTAAATCGAAAGCGTTTTGTAATACGTTTGCTGCTACTGGCACTTTATTCGGCACTAGTCAGTGTTTCTAGTTATGCTATGTTTCCAAAAAGTTGGATTTTTTTTGGGATATTACATTTTATATTGGTGGCCAGCATCCTAGGGCTATTGTTTGTTAAATTGTATTGGCTGAACCTTCTGTTCGGGTTTTCATTAATAGTGATTGGCAATATCTTGAGCTTCTCAGCGTTTGATCAATCTTACTTACAATGGGTTGGATTGATGACAGACAAACCTATCACTGAAGATTATGTCCCGTTGATACCATGGTTTGGTGTCGTGTTGCTGGGAATGTTTTTGGGAAAACTTTTGTTTGTGAAGAAAAGTCTATCGGTGTCCGATAAATTAATGTGTTGGTCGTCTAATCACTTTGTGGCGAGATTGTTTGCATTTTTTGGTAGGCATGCGATTCACGTATACATGTTACATCAACCAATTTTTATTGGTTTGATTTCTGCTGCGTTATGGTTAATGCCTAAAGCCTAAAGCCTAAAGCCTAAAGCCTAAAGCCTAAAGCCTAAAGCCTAATGCTGTAATTCTCTTTGTTTATGGCTGGCTTTGCTAACAATACTAATGTCGTCGATTGTGTCTGTCTAATGTCTGGAGTATCCTCTACGCTAACGACATATAATTACGGTAAATATCTTACGCTTTAGAATGTTAGACAACTGGAATCGCCCAATGAGTTTGAATAACAGTAATTCAATTGATATTGTCTCGGATATTTTCGCATTGGTAATTTTTGCATTCTATCGTATCAGACCAATAGTCTATAGGAAGTCCCGCTTTGAGTTTTAGCTGTTGTATAAACTTGAGTTTATTGGGGTGCTGCTGCCATACAGTAGGTAAGTAAGTAGCACGATTACTGCCCTCTGATAATATCAGTCCGTCGACCCCCTGCTTGAGCTGTTTAAGTAAGTCTTGTTCAGAGTAATAATTCATTTTTACTGGTTCTGTTAATATTGAGATATGTATGTCAATTTGTGTAATCTCCTGGTGCTGTACAGCGTCAAAACGATTGTCATGTAAGGCGGCGGCACAAGTGTTGTGAATTAAGTCTTCAATCAATGGACGACTGGCTTGTAGGCTTCCAATGCAACCACGGAGTTTATTTTTTTTCTGAAGGGTCACAAAGCATGCGCGGTAACAATAGAGTACTGAATCGAGTTTTTCTCTTGGTTTAATCAGTTCGGATAAAGAACAATCGTTTTGTGTAGCAGTGCAGCGTTGTAAACACTGACGACAAATTGCTAACAAATACTTATGATGAAGTGCGAAGTCACTAGTGCTGGTATTGGTAAATTTATTATTAGTACTAGTCACTTGATCAACTGTCGCAGGTGTCAGAGTTTTCACGACTCTCTATTTTAAAAGATGCGTAACCCACCACTCGATGATGATCACCTGCTGTATCACCTGAGTTAGCCGCCGCAAGTAATTTGATTTTTGCTTGTTGTTTCTTGCTAGCTTTAATTATTGCTGTCAGAGGTATTAAGCCACAAGCATGTTCAAAGCCAAGAGATTCATGCCTCATCTGTAAAGTCATGTCTATAGTATTAGCGTCAATATCCTTCGCACTATGATACTGGTGAAAGTGGCTTAGGTCGGTGCTGATTATAAAGAGAATATCGTCTTCATCCCAAAGAGCTTGTATGATATTGCTTAGTAGATCGCTGCGATTGTGTTGCGAGTCGTTTCCTGCTGAGCCTATAAGAATGGGTAACAATCGAAAATTTTGGAGGACGGTTTGTAAGAACGGCAGTTGAACTTCAATGCAATGTTCGTCTGTGAATACATGATCCACAATTTGCAGTCCAAATTTTTGTTGCAACTGTTCTCGTAAGCTTTGATCGATTGGGACAGCTCCTAAAGGAGTCCTAAAAAAATCAGCGCTATGACTACTTAAGGGGGATTTTGGATGCCGGTGTGAGGGCCCTAATATAATGACTCGACGTATTTTATGGCTAAAATTTTGTAAGTAGGCGTAGGCAGATGCGGCAACGGAGCCTGAATAAATATACGCGGCATGAGGGACAATCAGTGCCTTAATATTGTCACTAGCAGGTTCAACAATGACCTGTTGTAATAAGGACTTTATATCATTTTTTAGGCAGTCAGCATTGCTGGCATAAAATCGGCCAGCCACAAAAGGGGCCTGCGTAATCATCTATTGATATCCAGTGAGTAGTCGCAATTTTTCTATTCTATTAAATAATAGCCTGACTTATTTGAAATTCATAGTGCATGTTAATAGATCTTATTAGTATTTTTTTGGTAATAGGGAGGAGATGATTTATTGAAGTCAATCGATGAGCCAATATTTTGTTTGCTAGGCGATTGATCAAGGCATGATAGTGGTATTCTTCTCTACAGGAAGTTAGGGTCTGGGTAAAAAATAGCGTCAACCGCTTACAAAGTGAGATTGTCATGTTAATAACTGCTAATATTAGGAGGATTATGAGGTATTGATAATGGTGAGGGTTCTATTTCGCTGGTTTTCATAAAAATGGTTCAACATGGTGTGTGATTGCTTATACCTTATAGACCTTCGCTAGCTGAGTAAACTGAGTAAGTTGACTATTAACGAATATTGATGCAGTAATTAATGTAGGTGCCTATGGATGTACGCCAGTTAATGATGTTGAAAATTAAGGATGATTATACGGCTGGAAAATTGAAAGTGCCGAGTCTTCCTGAAGTCGCCTTTAGAATCCGTGAGGCTATTCAAGATGAAAATAAAAGTGCCTTTCAGATTGCTAAAATTATCCAGCTCGACCCGGTATTAGCGACGCGTTTGATTCAGGTCGCTAATAGTCCTTTGTATCGTGGTAATAAGGAAATAGAGGAATGTCACTCTGCGATTAGCCGTCTTGGGATGAAAACAAGTAGAACCTTAGTCACTAGTTTTGCTATTCAGCAAGTGTATGGCGCGAAACACCCCAAAGTAAGGAAGGCTCTAAAACTGAATTGGCGTCATTCAAGTCAAGTGGCTGCAATCTCTTATGTCTTGGGTCGAGTGACGCCTGGAATTCAACCTGATAGGGCATTATTGGGAGGACTAGTGCATGATATTGGCGTATTGCCAGTCCTTCGTTACAGTGAAGATTATCCTGAAGTATTAAATGATAGCGTGTCGTTCGCAGCCATGTTGCGTAAGGTCGCTCCTGGTTTGGGGCGTTTGGTTCTTAAGGCTTGGGGTATGAAAGAAGATTTATGGCAAATTCCAGAACAAGTATACAACTGGAATTATCAGGCAAGTGGTGAGATCAATTATGTCGATATGGTGATAGTGGCTCATATTCATTGTAGCCAAGGATATCATGAGCCGGTCGAGGCCCCTGCAGTGGATGAGGTGGAATCATTCAGGAAACTGCCTATCGCCAAGTTTGGAAAGGATGCAGGCTTGGAATTGGTGCAAGGTGCGCAAGACGAAATTTCAGAAATTATGAGAATGATTGTGGAATAGAAGTATATTGAACAGGATAGGCACTAACGCCTGTATATGCGTCGCATTGAATGATAAAATATTTTTTTTAAAATTAAAAGTTAATGATATGAGTATTAAAATTGGAATTGTTACAGTCTCAGATCGTGCCAGCCGTGGTGAATATGAAGATTTGGGTGGTCCCGCAATTCGCGAGTGGTTAAGGAAAGCGTTAAGTTCGGAATGGCAAGTGGTGACCGAAATAGTGTCTGATGACCAAACTAAAATTGAGCAAGTCCTTAAAAACTTATGTGATATAGAAGAGTGCTGTCTCGTGGTGACGACAGGAGGAACAGGGCCGGCTAAAAGAGATGTGACCCCGGAAGCGACTGCAGCAGTTGCTGAAAAAGTGATGGATGGTTTTGGTGAATTGATGCGAGCAGTGTCATTGAAATTTGTTCCAACAGCGATATTGTCACGCCAGATTGCGGTTATTCGTGGGAGTAGTTTAATTATTAACTTACCAGGTAAGCCCTCGGCCATAGGCGATTGTTTGCAAGCCGTGTTTCCCGCAGTGCCTTATTGTATTGATTTGATAGACGGCCCTTTTTTAGAAAGCGACCCCGAGCAAGTCAAAGTATTTAGACCTAAGAAAAAATAGTGGTAACAGTGATTTGAGTGAGCGCGGGCCTATTTTTTAATTAACAGGGTGTGTTCCGCTGTATTATGTTGATGAAAAATTACGCCCGCCAGGGGCGGCAAACATATTTCAATCGAATGATCACGTCCCATCCACGGAATATTTTCACTTTGAATTGCGATGCCGTTGCCTAAGTTGCTGCCACCATAAAATTCAGAATCTGAATTATGAATTTCCTGATACAGTCCTTTTTTAGGAACACCAATGCGATAGTGGCGTCGTGGAACTGGAGTGAAATTCAAAACGACTATACAAAAGTCATTATCACTTTTTCGAATAAAACTGAGGACTGATTGTGAACTGTCGTGGCAATCAATCCATTCAAATCCTTGATGGTCAAAGTCGTGTTGATACAGAGGTGCGTGAGTTTGGTATAAGTGATTGAGGTCACGTAATACTGCTTGGACACCCTGATGTATGGGGTATTGAGTTAAATGCCAGTCTAATGGTTGTTCATGATTCCACTCGCTGGTTTGGCCAAATTCAGAGCCCATAAATAGGAGTTTTTTACCAGGATAAGTAAACATATAAGTGTACAGTAAGCGCAAGTTGGCAAACTGTTGCCATTCGTCACCCGGTAACTTATAAATCATCGGTCCCTTACCATGTACCACCTCATCATGTGAAAAGGGTAATACAAAGTTTTCGGTAAAGGCATACAGCAAACCAAAAGTTAAGTGGTCGTGATGGTAATGACGGTGAACCGGATCGTGTTGTAGATATTTCAAGCTATCATGCATCCATCCCATATTCCATTTCATGGTGAAACCAAGTCCGCCAAGCCATGTTGGGCGAGTCACTTGCGGCCAGGCAGTGGACTCTTCGGCGATCATTAAACTACCTTTACATTCTTGATGAGTAGCCTTGTTTAGCTCACGTAGAAAGTTGATGGCTTCAAGGTTTTCGTTGCCTCCATAAATATTAGGTATCCATTCATCTTCCTCACGTGAATAATCGAGGTACAGCATAGAAGCCACTGCATCAACACGCAAGCCATCAAGGTGGAAGACTTTTAGCCAAAATAAGGCGCTGGAAATGAGGAAGTTATTAACCTCTTTACGGCCATAGTTAAAGATTAATGTTCCCCAGTCACGATGTTCTGCAATTTTTGGATCTGCATGTTCGTACAATGGGCTACCATCAAACTGGGCTAAGGCAAAATCATCTTTTGGGAAGTGACCAGGAACCCAGTCGAGGATGACTGTAATATTATTGGAGTGCATATAGTTCACAAAATATTTGAAATCATTGACATCGCCATAACGGCTACTAGGGGCAAAATAGCCTGTAGTCTGATAGCCCCAAGAACCATCAAAAGGATGCTCAGTGATTGGCATGAGTTCGACTGCATTAAATCCAAGGCCTGTAACATAGGTGGCAAGCTTATGAGCGATGTCACGATAATTGAGAAAATCTCCACTCTCACTTTTTTTCCACGAGCCTAGATGAAGTTCATAGACTGACAGGGGCTGATGTAAAGGGTCTGTTTTCGCGCGCTTATCTAGCCATGCATCATCATCCCAGAGAAACTGTTGGCTACAATCGATAATTGAGGCTGTGCCTGGACGTAGTTCAAATTGTCGTGCATAGGGGTCAGTTTTTAAAAAAACTTGACCGTTACTACGACTGCGAATTTCAAATTTATAGTACTCAGACTGAAGCTCAGGAATAAAAATTTCCCATATTCCTGTGTGACCACGACTACGCATGGGATAACGATGACCATTCCAATGATTAAACGGCCCTACAACACTAACGCGCTCGGCATTAGGTGCCCACACTGAAAATAGAATGCCGCTGATATTGTTGACAGTATGGTGGTTAGCGCCAAGCATATTCCAGGCTTCATAATGCTTACCTTCTGCAAACAAATGTAAGTCGTAATCACTAAGCTGTGGTCCGAAGCTGTAGGGATCATATTGAAGGTGGACTTTACCACTAAAATCTTTCCAAGCAATTTGATAATGTTCAGGAAGATCTTTGAAATTCCCATTCGCTGAGAATACATTGGTACCAGGAATTCGTTCTAGTAATTGCTGGTTATCCTGAATAGTCGCACTGACAGCATCGGGCAGTAATACCCTGATACTGTAACGACTATTATCACAATGACAGCCAAGAATGCTGAACGGGTCGTGATGGCGACCCTCATTGACCCGCTGGACTTTGTCCAGGTCATGCTGAATAGTTTTTGCAAACATAAATAATAAGTATATTAGCCATTATTGTAAGAGTTATTTAAATATTTCTGGAAGTAATGTCACTAACTGTTAAGTGACAGTCGCAGAAAAAAAGATTACTGCTATTATTGTAGTAGATTAACCTTAATTACGAAATAGGCAATCTTTTAGAAATATTTTACAGAGCAAATCGTTTATTTTTCCGAACTTTCGGTGTAATAATGTATTGACAGTGATTTCAGTTCTAGTTTGTGAACTGTGCCTGATACATTGCTGGCTTACGGAGTATAGACTATAGCCTATAACCTGATGATACAATGTTTATGGAATGAACATACAATGGATGGAGTCTTATATTTGTGATTTTTCAGCAAACCCCTCGATTCGTCAGTCGATTGACGAGAAATACCTTGGCCTTAATCTTAGCGGGTGGCCGCGGTACACGTTTACAAGGTTTGACGCAATGGCGTGTCAAACCTGCAGTTCCTTTTGGTGGTAAATTTAGAATTATAGACTTTGCACTTTCGAATTGTTTGAACTCAGGCATTCGGCAGGTCGGAATCCTTACACAATACAAAGCTCATTCTCTTATTAGGCATATTCAGCAGGGTTGGGGCTTTTTACGGGGTGAGTTTGGTGAGTTTGTGGAACTGTTACCTGCACAGCAGCGTATTCAGGAGTCCTGGTATAGCGGCACAGCAGATGCAATTTACCAAAACCTCGATATTATTCGCAATCATAGTCCAGAGTTTGTATTAGTGTTGGCTGGCGACCATATATATAAGATGGACTATGGCGAAATGATTGCTCGACACGTCGAATCTAACGCTGACATGACGATTGCTTGTATCGAAACTGATTTAGAGACAGCCCGCGATTATGGAGTAATGAGTGTCAATGAGGATGGACGAATTATCGAGTTTAATGAAAAACCTGAATCACCACAACCAGTGCCAGGTCGCCCTGAGATAGCTATGGCTTCAATGGGAGTCTATATTTTCAACACCGAATTTCTCTATGAACAGCTCATTACAGATGCTGATACTCCTGTATCGACTCATGATTTTGGGAAGGATATTATCCCTCAGGCGATTAAAAAATATAGAGTGATGTCTTATCCCTTTAGGGATGTTGAGGGCAAAAAGCAATCTTATTGGCGAGATGTTGGGACTTTGGATGCATTTTGGCAAGCGAATATGGAGCTTGTTGATATAGTACCTGAGTTAAATTTATATGATAATCATTGGCCTATCTGGACCTACCAAGAGCAGTTACCCCCTGCAAAATTTGTGTTTGATGATGATGGTCGGCGTGGTATGGCAGTTGATTCGATGGTCTCGGGGGGGTGTTTGATTTCAGGTGCAGTTGCACGACATTCATTATTATTTTCCAATGTGGAGATTAATTCGTATTCTAATATCGAAGATTCTGTGGTGTTACCCGACGTGACTATTGGTCGATATTGTAAAATTCGTAAAGCGGTTATTGATAAGGGTTGTCATATTCCGGAAAAAACTGAAATTGGCTATGACTTAGAAAAAGACAAGCAGCGTTTTGAGGTGACAAATAAAGGGGTTATTCTTGTGACGCCTGAAAGTCTTGGGCAGGAATTACATCATGTCAGGTGATGTTTCACCTTTACGTATTGTTCTGTGCTGGCATATGCATCAGCCCTGTTATATCGATCCTTTCTCAGATAAATACATACTTCCTTGGACTTATTTGCATGCCATTAAAGATTATGTCGACATGGCATGGTACCTCGAAAATATAGAGGGTGCTTGTGCGGTCGTTAATTTCACCCCAACATTAATTGAACAGATTGAGGACTATGCAGTCGATATTAGGCGTTTTACGGCTCTTTGGAGTAAAGGACGTCTCAAAAAAAGCCCTGATCTGAAAGACCCTCTGTTGAATGCTTTAGTCACGTCAAAAACACTGCCAAAAGATATCGCTGTGGATGTAATACACGCTTGTTTAAAAGCCAATCAGGAGCGTTTAATTGATCGCTATGAACCCTATGCTAGGCTGGCAGAATTTGCACGCTGGTTAGTGAAACACCCTGAATATCTTGAGTACATCAGCCCTAATTTTATTTCAGATTTAGTGGTTTGGTATCATATTGCTTGGTTTGGAGAAACAGTCAAGCGTCAATCACGCTTATTAAATAAATTAATAACCAAAAAAAGTAATTTTTCTTATCGTGACCGATTTCGCCTGTTAAAGCTTATTGGAAAAACAGTGCGTCGTTTGGTGCCGCGCTATAAAAAACTTCATTTGCAAGGCAAAGTTGAATTATCAGTGACTCCTTATGGTCATCCTATAATGCCGTTGTTATTGGATATGAACTCTACCAGAGAAGCCTGGCCTGAAGCGAATTTGCCAGAGCAAACTCACTATCCCGGAGGATACGAACGCTCACAGTGGCATATTAAACATGGTTTATCAGTGTTTAAGAAGAGTTTCGGCTTTATCCCTGAAGGTTGTTGGCCTGCTGAAGGTGCAGTCTGCGATCAATCATTAGAATTGTTAAATGAGTCTGGATTTAAATGGATTGCGACTGGCGAAAATGTCTTAAAAAATTCAGCCGCACACCATCAAAATGAGAATTTAGATGCAGAATATTGTGTGCATAATAAATTCCAGTTTAGAGGAGGAATTAATTGTTTTTTTCGCGATGATGGCCTGTCGGATGAAATTGGTTTTACTTATTCAGATTGGCATGGAGATGATGCAGTGGCCAATCTTATTCATCATTTAAAGAATATTAAAGGCGCACAACACAATCTGTCAAACTCTGTAGTATCAATTGTGTTGGATGGAGAAAATGCCTGGGAATATTATCCTGACAATGGTTTTCATTTTTTGAGTGCCTTATACAAAGAGTTAGGCGCTAATCCAGAATTTGAGTTGACTACCTTTAGTCGAAGCGTCGACGAAATCGCGCTCGCGTTACCGCTTGATCATGTGGTCGCAGGCAGCTGGGTCTATGGTACTTTTTCGACCTGGATTGGTGGGCATGATAAAAACCTTGCGTGGGATTTACTGCGTGAGGCAAAACAGGTATTTGATCATTGGTTAAAAACTAGCAATGCCAACACTGCTCGGGTAGATCGAGTACAACATCAATTAGCCATATGTGAAGAATCCGATTGGTTTTGGTGGTTTGGTGATGATAATCCGGCAGGTTCTGTGCGCGATTTTGATTTGCTCTATCGAAAACAACTTTCTTATTTATATCATTTAATGAATCAAACAGTACCGGATAATCTACAACAAGCGATTAGTCATGGAGGAGGGCATGCAAAATCGGGCGGTGTAATGCGTCCTGGTAAACTATCGTATAACTGATAAGGTGAAGTGTTATTATGAGCAGCCATTCTATTCGGGTAAAGAATTCGTCAGACGACTCATTGCCCGTGACGCAAACTGCGAACATTAAGAAGTCTGCTAAATCCGTATTTGATCGTCGACGTTCTGGGGCATTGATGCATCCTACTTCAATTCCTGGGCATTATTTTAACGGTGTTTTAGGTGAGGGAGCAGAGCAATTTGTTGATTTTCTGGCTGACGCAGGGTTTAGTGTTTGGCAAACGTTACCTTTAGGTCCAACCGGAAGTGATCTATCTCCCTACAATAGTTATTCAGTCTTCGCTATAAATCCCAGGCTTATCGATCCACAATGGTTGCTCGATAAAAAGTATCTTTCCTGTTTGCCAGACCCTTACGAAAAAACATTTGCCCAGGAACTTGTTTTCCGTCAGCAGTTACTCAATGACGCTTGGTGTGGCTTTAGTGCAAATAGAACGACTCCAGAGTATCAATCTTTGCATGAATTTCGACAACTACAATCGTATTGGATAGAAGATTATGCCCTTTATTGTGTTATTCGTTGTCAGCAAAAAAATAAACATTGGAAAGAATGGCCTACAGAATTATTACATCGTAATCCAGAGGCACTGCAATTATTTCAGCATGAACATCACCAGGAAATTGAAAAAATTATTTTTGAACAGTTTGTCGTTCAGCAGCAATGGGGTGAAATACAAAGTAAGGCAAGTAGTAAAGATATATTATTATTTGGCGATTTGCCTATGTACGTTGCTCATGATAGTGCGGATGCTTGGAGTCAACGGAGTTATTTTACGATCAACAGTGAGGGATTGTTAGATGCAGTGGCTGGGGTTCCTCCTGATTACTTTTCGGAAACAGGGCAGTTATGGGGGAACCCCTTATATAACTGGTCACAGATGGAAGAAGATAATTTTGACTGGTGGAAACATCGTTTGGGTCGCCAATTAGAACTGTATGACTTAGTGAGAATTGATCATTTTAGAGGCTTTGAAGCCTATTGGGAAATTCCTGGCGATGCTGATTCTGCATTAGAAGGACGTTGGGTCAAGGCGCCTGGCGATAAGCTTTTTACTGCGCTGCGTGAAGAGTTTCCTGAGCTACCAGTAGTCGCAGAAGATCTTGGTTTAATTACAAAAGAAGTGACAGATCTACGTCATTCTCATCATCTACCAGGAATGAAAGTAGTCCAGTTCGGTTTTGATGGTAAGCCTGAAAACCCGCATCTCCCTGAAAATTTTGATACAGACTATGTGGTATATACCGGTACCCATGATAATGACACTACGCTTGCTTGGTATACTGACTTGTCAGGTGATGCTCGTCGTTATGTCGATAAACTGAGCGGGATATCGGTGACTCACCGTAATCAATCTACAAAGACTATTAATGGAGAATCAGGAGTGAGCATAGAAACTATTGCTGATTTTTCAGCAATACCTTGGCCATTTATTTGTTCAGCAATGCACTCTAAAGCACTGTATGCCATCATTCCATTACAAGACTTATTATCTTTAGGCGCAGGAAATCGAATGAATACTCCTGGTACAGTGAACATTAACTGGAGTTGGCGATACACGGAAGGGGCTTTAAGTAGCACAATTATTAACCGGATGCGTAGATTGAACAAGATGAGTGCCAGAGTGGCATAATTGTGGGCCTGTCGCCGATTTAATCCGAGTTCATGGTATACTGATAACCAAAATAAGTTGGAAATCAGGTAAAAGTACTATGAAAGTATCGGAATTGGATCAGGAACAACGTACCAAATTAACTCGCCATCTTATGAATTCGCTTGATGAGTGGGGTTTAAGCAACGAACAGTGTTGGGTTTTGCTTGATTTACCGGGTAAAAAATCTGGTAAAGATCTACGACGTTATCGTGACAATACCCCTTTTCCTGATCACAAAGAAGTGAATATTCGCATCGCGCATTTACACGGAATAATTGAGGCATTACGAACGACTTTTCCACGTAATCAAAATATGGGTCCACAATGGATGCGTAAACCTAACAGACGATTTCAAAAACGTAGTCCTCTGGCGACTATTGTTGAAGGGGGTATTGGTGGTGTGATTAGTGTACGTATGCATCTGGATTGTACTTATGCGTGGGCGGTGACTGACGAAGAATCAGTCTACTAAGGTGTTGGTTTTTTTTGCGTAAAAATTATACCGCATGAATAAATTTCAACCAGCAGTTAGGCACCAGGTAGATATATTCTAGTACTATCCAGAGCTTGTTCATTGTCATACACTACTCTAAATTGATAAGCGCCAATGTTAATGATGTCGCCATGTCGTAATCGAGTGCGCTTAACTTTTTTACCATTAATTAAGGTCCCATTGGTGCTACGTAGATCTTTGACACAAATATCATTCAATGTTTCGAGATATTGATTTTGCTCAATATCCAGTTGTGCATGGTGACTGCTTACGCTCATGTCTTCAAGACGTATTTCATTGCCTGGGCCTCGCCCGATAGTGACTACACCAGGTTCCAGTGGGAACTCTCTAATAACAGTATGGTCTTCAGTCAGTAGTAATTTAAGCATACACATTGCACTCCGCTAACCGCCTCAAAATGAGGGTGTTTTGATGTTTTATTTTTCCTGGTATGAAGTATTATTGGTCTCTCTTGCAAGCTATCTTTTTCTAATCAAATAAATACTTTAATGGTTTATTAACTAATAAGTCGGTACAGGTTTTTATTTCTTGAAGGCTGCTTATCAAGATTGTGATCTGCTTCCCTGAATAAGATAAATTGGGGAGTCATAGCCAAATTGCGCTATTCCAATACGGAAGCAAATTGATTAGAATAAACAGTGTATTTTATCAAACTTTTCTAGCATAGTTTAACTGGGGTTCAGTTTCGCTTAACCCTACATTCAGTTAAGGAACGTTAGACTTGATATTATATTCAGTAGTCAATCGTGTAGGCGGAAAATATCATGGACAGAAAACTCATCAACAACAATATCAGTAATAAAGTGACACAATCAATTTTTACAACAGCACTATTATTAGTAACATTGGGTAATGTGAGTGTTAGCACTGTTTTTGCTAATGATAAGCATTCAGAAATCAATAATACGAAAAATGCTATTGCTTATAATAAAAGTCGTCAAAAACATGTCATAAAATCCTCAGGCTATGACGTGAATGGATATAATGCTGCTGGCTATAATAAGTATGGTTATAACGTACATGGTTACGATAAAGAGGGAGTTAATGTACTAGGTCATTATGATAGTCAGCAGGTAAAACACTAATCGATTTTTAGCGTTTAATATTATAAGAGTTATCACTGATAATATATGCAACTTGGGTGGTTTAATGTGTAGCGATATTTTGTTAATTAAATACTGACATTATTATAGTGAATATCGCATTTTTGTGAGCATGATAACGAAGTTTTGTGGACAGGAGATTTGAGTTCTGGACAAGTCTGATTAATTTGAATACAGTCATTTTTTCTTAATACACTGCTTCCCTATATTTGTTCATAACACTTGCGCAAGGCATCAGCCATTGCTTTACAATCTTGAAATCGATTTTCAGGCGATTTCTGTAGTGCCTTATTAATTACTCGGCTAATACAGGGGGGGGTCCCGCGACGAATTTTGCGTAGTGGGCGATGGGTTTGATTAGTAATTTGATACATCAAGTTCGCCATGGAATCGCCATCAAAGGGTAGGCGGCCACTTAATAATTGATACATAGTAACCCCTAATGAAAATTGGTCGCTCTTACCTGATACTTTTTTCCCTGAAATTTGCTCTGGTGACATATAGGATGGGCTGCCAAGAATAGTCCCCGTACGTGTTTTACTATCATCTGTTAGCGCTGCAATACCAAAGTCAGTCACTTTAAGTGCATGACTTTCATCATGATAAATAATATTGGCGGGTTTGATATCACGATGGATCACTTTTTGTTTATGTGCATAGGTCAGGGCATCTGCCACCTGTATGGCAATTTCAATAACGGTTTTTTGTTCCAGTAGTTCATCTTCCAGCATATGTTTGTCAAGACTGGCTCCAGCAACAAAGTCCATAGCGATATACGCCACGCCTTGATCCTCACCGACATCATAGATGGTCACAATATTGGGATGATTCAATCGGCCAATAGCTTCTGCCTCCCTAAAAAATCTATTTTCCGACTCCTCTAGTGCTTTACCTTCAAACTCGTCTCCTAGGGCTAAAGTTTTAATTGCGACTTGCCGTGCGATCTTTGGATCTTTCCCTAGATAGACCATGCCCATTGCACCACGCCCAATTTCACGTTCAAGCTGATAACGTCCTAACATGGGTTTTTCGACCTTATCATCAGCAATCATTAATTGTGTTGCGGCAGAATTTACTGAGCCTGATGAGGGGAAGTTATGGGTGACATCCAGCAAGCGTTCAATACGTGTTTCACTATCTTTATAAAAAGTACCTAACTGTTTAATATGCTCATAAACTTCTAAGGCTTTATCAAACATTCTACGACGTTCAAAATCTAAGCCAAGGTTATACAATGTTTTAGCCAGATTTCCGTCATCAATGCACTCAGCAAATTGGTCAAATGCTTGTGGTAAATTACCTTGTATTTGGTAATAAGAACCGAGTTCCTGTCTTACTTTTGAGGTCTCTCTTTGTAGTTGTTCAGTGTGACGAGTACGTTGCCATGAGAGTGCAATGAAACCATGAGTAATAAGTAAAAAAAGTACAGGAACAATGGATGGTAGCCATAAGTGTTGCACTAAAATAATGACCTGCCCTACATTGAGTATGATGATACCAATGACAACACTTGCCAGATAACCTGCCCAGCGATAAAACTGACGAGGGATCAACAATAAATATAAGCCAAAGAGTAATATTAACGAGCGTTGTAATAGATAGAAGGGCTCGGGAACTTTAATAGACTGTCCGGTCAGTAATGCTTGAATAGTGGAGGCTTGCCATTGTGCTAGCGGAATGGCCAAGCCACTGGCGTTAAGCATAAAGCGTGCGTAGGATGGATTGGTGACACCAACGATCACTGTTTTTCCACGTAAACGTAGCTTATGCTTATTATCAATCACGGAGACGAGTGGAATAGTTTTTAACAGCGGTTTGTTATTGCTATCACGCATTAACGGAAAGTAGCGAAAATAGGGCCCGGTATTGATGAGTCGATGTCCCACTTTAATTAAGCCAGGACCGATAATCTTAATCTTCTCTGGTTTTATTCTCCATTGTCGGGCATAGGCAATTAAGGCGACGGAGGGTAAAAATTTACCCTCCAGCTGAAAAATTAGTGGCATAGAGCGAGTACGAACTTTTGGGTTCGGAGTATGAATAACACCAACACCAAGCGCATATTTGGTGAACAGTGATAGCGGTGGTTTTAATTGTAAGCCGTGGTATGTGGTATAGGAGTTTAGCGTTGAAAAAAAGCTTAACCAGTTTTTGTGCTTGGCGCGATCATCGTTAATTAAATATTGATGTAAAGCATTAGGGACTTGTTGCGAGATAGGAGTGTCATAATACCAAGTGGGCAATATAACGCGTTTTGAGCGTCTAAGCGCTTCTACTAATATGCGGTCGGTATCAATGCGTGCTAAAATTTTGAATAAATTTCGTTTTAACTTATTATCTTGTAAGTAGACTGTGTCCACTGAAATTTGATCACGTACACTGGATGTTTGAGGTCTCGATAAATCAGGCAATAAGATGACAGATTTAGCTCCTTCCCGACGTAGGCGATTAACGATTTTAGCAAGCTGAGTTCGCGGCCATGGTAATGGGCCCATACGTTCAGTGGTTGACTTGTCGATGGCTAACAAAACAACACGACTACGAGTTTTCTCTGCACTCGCAAACTGGCTAGCAAAATGGTATCCCATATTTTCAATATTTTGAACAAGCTCGCTGTAACTACCAGCAATAAATAACGCCAGCATAAGAAAGACGAATTGTCTGTATTTTGTCCAGTAAGGTGTTTTCACTTGTTCGTTAGATTCGCTGTGAGTTGGAGATTGAATTAATAAAAGCCACCAGATCCATTCTATTTCACAATACTTATCGATGGCAATTTATATTGCTAAAATTGGGCCAAATTAATGTTTATAATTAGCAAGTTTTGTAGTCAGTGACTGAGTATACAGTTTTTGAAGATTTTGTATTAATTGAAAAAAAGTGCGTTTCGCCTAATATTGATCAAATTAAAGTCAGATGGCTTATAAGTCCGTTCTGAAACTGATAAAATATTCCTGCACAAACATATTTATTGTTATTTTTACTGTTGTGGATAAAATTAGTGATGTCTTTATTCACACTAGAAAGGGTCCTATGGATTGGATAGGTAAATGCCATGACTGATAATCGACTTATTTTAGCAAGTGCTAATCCTGATAGTACTCCATTATCAACGCTAGGGGGAGTCTCAGGCTTAATTGCAGCGTTACAAGACTATCAGTTTATTGGGAAGGCGATTGATGAGGGGTTGCCATTACACTATCATAGCGGCCCAAAAATTATGAATTGTATTAGTCTGGTAGGTTGCTCGCCTGTGTATGCCTTAACGGATTCCTCCGACGAGCCCGCCGGGATTGTGTCGTTTTCACCTGTCTATAGTGAGATGCAGTTTATCTATGGGGCTAATACTATGACACCAAAATGTACTCAATGTCATCAAACAATGGGTTCATGGAAAAATTTATTGCCAGAACCATTAGCAGTTTGCAATGTAATGAGTGGTGACATTGAATGCGAGCACTGTGCTCAATCAAATAGTTTACGATCCCTGCGTTTTCGGCGTGAAGCAGTGGTGGGACGATTCTTTATCAATATTCATGGGATTTATCCACGTGAGGCAGTGCCAATGGATGATTTTCTGAGTTTTTTACAGCGTTTTATTGGGGGTAGCCTGAATTATTTTTATTGTCAGGGTCAATAACAGGCAGTGAACTTGATAAAGGTGATTATTCAAAGTGTAAATTAGTCGGATAGAGTTAATTCAAATACAGCCAAGTCATGTAACGGTTCACATCGTTATACAATCTAATCAGCCTAGACTGATAACAAAGGTAACGTTAAAAAGATGACAGAACATGCAGTTAATTTTTCTTCTTTAATAGAAAAAGTCAAAAAAGCGGCACATGAAATTTTGCTGTCCCTGTCCCATGAAGTCGTCTCTGGGAACAAGGTCGACAATAAAGCTGATGGAAGTCTAGTCACTATTGCTGATCAACGCATGCAAACATGGTTGCATGACGAACTTAAAAAATCTTATCCTGAGATTTCTTTTCTAGGCGAGGAAATGACAGCAGAAGAGCACCAGCAGGTATTGCAAACCAACAATGCACTTATTTGGTGTCTTGACCCTTTAGACGGGACTACAAATTATAGTAATGGATTGCCTTTTTGGGCAGTATCACTGGCGCTGATGGATTCGAGTGGAGTGTTGTTCGGTGTGGTCTATGACCCTTTACGTGAAGAATGTTTTAGCGCGGTAAAAGGGCAAGGGGCTATATTGAATGGCAAGCCATTAAATTGTTCACAACAAGCAGAGTCACTGCAGCACTCAGTTGCGAATATCGATTTCAAACGGTTGCCGCTGGCACTAGGCCAAAAACTTGTGACTCATGTGAAGTATCGATCCCAACGTAATATGGGGGCTTGTGCACTCGAATGGTGCTGGCTGGCAGCGGGTCGATTTCAGTTATATTTGCATGGTGGAATGAAGTGCTGGGATTATGCTGCTGGCAGTTTGATTCTTGAACAAGCAGGAGGGGCTGCTTGTACGTTAGAAGGGGATTCTGTATTTAACTTGCATAGAGAGAATCAATCGGTGGTCGCTGCTTTAAATGAGGATTTGAATCAACAATGGATTACTTATCTACAATCCTGAGATGATGTGTGAAGTCAGTCAGTCAGTCAGTCAGCAGGGATTTAGCCTGCTGATCTCATTGATCTGATTGGTTAGTCATTAATGCGAAGTGAAAGGTCCAGTGCCTGCAAGTGTTTGGTGATGGCTCCTACTGAAATAAAATCCACACCAGTTTCAGCAATCGCCAAAATTGTTTTATCAGTGACCCCTCCCGACGCTTCTAGTTGTATCGAATCTTGCCCTAAAGAATTATTAATAGCGACTGCTTGTGCTAACTGTTCTGTCGTAAAATTGTCAAGTAATACGCGATCAACCCTTGCTGCAATGGCTTGCTCAAATTCACTAAGTGATTCAACTTCGGTTTCAATCGACAAAGATGGGTGAAGCTGGCGCATCGTTGCTGTGGCATTATGGATTGAGCCGGCAGCAATAATATGATTTTCTTTTATCAAAATTGCATCATATAATCCAATGCGATGGTTGTAGCCACCCCCGCATTTGACTGCATATTTTTGCGCAAGACGAAGTCCTGGGATTGTTTTACGCGTGTCGAGAATTTTTGTTTTGGTGGAGGCGATTAGCTTTGAATAATAAGCGCTAAGGCTAGCAGTGCCAGACAGGGTCTGCAAAAAGTTAAGTGCAGTACGTTCAGCGGTCAACAAGACACGAGTGTTTCCCATAACGGTGCAGAGTATATCATTCTCCTTAAGCAAGTCGCCGTCACTAAAGTTCCATTTAATTTTTGTTGAATGATCAAGTTGTAAAAATGATTGATTAAACCATTCTGTGCCGCAGAGTGTGCCTGCTTCACGACAAATAAGAGTCGCATGGGAGTGATGTTGTGCATCGATTAATTGAGCAGTGACATCACCGTCACCGATATCTTCAGCGAGCGCGAGAGTGACGCTGGACGTTATATGGTAAGGGGCTGTTATAGGCATGAGTGTAGAATAACTTGTAGGTTAAAATGAAAAAGTTAGCTTGAAAAAATCGTAGAACTTTTATCGTAAATTATCTGATCTGATAGTATTCATGAATAATGATTCTTTCACGGTAGAACTAAGATAGCAATATGGCGATATGTAATGAATGCCAGTACCAGTATCCTTATAGTACCGACTCGTTATACTATAAGGACAAAATGGTATCATAAATTATTGGCTGATTTCCAATAACTCAAGTTCGAATATAAGGGTGGCATCGCCAGGAATGACGCCACCAGCACCTGCTGAACCATACGCCAGTTCAGGTGGGATAGTCAGTTTACGTTTACCGCCTACCTTCATGCCAATAATACCTTCGTCCCAACCTTTTATGACCATTTGGGCTCCGATTGGGAAGCGAAAAGGATCATCTCTATCGACACTGGAATCAAATTTTGTGCCATCTTCCAGCCATCCAGTATAATGCACAATAGCAAACTGGCCTTCCCCTTTGGCTTCAGTGCCTTCTCCGTTTGATAAGTCTTGGATGATTAATCCCGTATCGGTAGTTGTTTCGGTCATTATTATTCCTCTAAATTATTATATAGATTAGTAAACAGTGTTATTTGTTTTGGCGTAATGTCATGGTATTACCTTTAATGCGAATATCCAACTGGCGTAATACACGCATGCCTAATAATATTTGATTGTCTGTGAGCCCAGGATTTATATGGGCGCGTATATTCTTAATAATAATAGGTCCCAGTTCAAGTTGTTTGACTGTTGTTAAATAAACAGTTCCAATCCCATTAGCAGTGATCACTTTACTGGGGGCTCCTGCACGTAACCCTAAGCGGCGCGCCACTTTTGTTGGGATCGAAATTCCAGATGCTCCTGTATCAATCAGATACACAACATCTTTGCCATTAATTTTTCCTTGAGACAAATACTGGTTGTTGATATTGCGGTAAACTGTCACCACGCGATCACCGGTGCTGGTGATGCGACCCTTACTGCGTGGATTTAGGTAATTACTAAAAAACATAGTAAGCAGGCCAAAAAAAACTATCCAGCCAGCCATCATCATTATACCACCCATGCGACTAAGCTGTTGGTCGTTTGCTTGACGGTCAGGTGAGTGTTTAAAAGGATCTTGTGATTGTGTCATAGGCTATGTGAGAAATAGAATCTCTTTAGAGTAAAAGAATCGTTGCTCTTGTCGATTATTATATTTCCCTCATGGGAGACGATTCAGAATTAAAGTACGGCTTATTATGTTGAGCAGACTGCTGCCAGTAACACTAAGATTTTTCATTGTCCCTATTTTAGTTTTGGCGGCTTATAGCGATTAATGTTGAGTAGTCTCTTGCCTCTTGTCATTAAGAATTCAAATCCTTAATACAGAATATGGCACACTATCTGTGTTAGCCATTTAGAATGATGCCTTCAACATGTTCAATATCCTCTGGTTGACCACGAAGGACTACTACATCGTACTCATATAGTACCATATCTTTGCCTGGGTTGGTTATTTTCCCTTCTTCTCTGCGTATTGACACCATTTTAACTTTGTGTTTTTCAAGTCCTAACTCAGAGAGTGATTTGCCCACTGCTTTGGCATGATGGGGAAGAGAAATACAACGTAATTCTTGACGTGTTTCTAGCGCCTGTTCAATGCTGCCAGGCTCAGTCTCATGAAATATGTCGCGTAATATCCGATAATGATCAGCACGAACTGAATTGATACGTGCATGGATTCGATCACGAGGAAAATCCAGCAATATAAACAAGTGAGTAATTAAGGCTAAGCTGGCTTCTAATTTGGCAGGCACTACCTCAGTGGCTCCCATGTTGAGCAAAGTCTCAAATCCTGAATCATCACTGGTTCTGACTAATATGGGGATATCTTTATTAAGGTTACGGATTTGTTCGAGAATTTTTTCTGTCGATTTTTGATGATTAAATCCTAATACTACTGCACGTGCCGAGTTCATGTTGGCAAGTTTAAGAATTTCTGCATTGGTCGCATCGCCAAAATACACTGAGTCACCTGCCTCACTGGCCTCTTTAACGACATGAGGATCCACTTCAAGTGCAATGTAGGGAATGCTTTCAATATCAAGAAAGCGTGAAATATTTTGACCCACTCGTCCATAGCCACAAATTACCACATGTCCTTGTAGTGTATCTGCTCGATCTTTAATTTTTGCATAGTAATGTTTGCGGCGTGCGACATAACTGCCACTCATTAGTGATTTGACCAGTGGCCCATTTAAACGAATAAGAAAGGGGGCAACAATCATGCTCATGATAGTAATGGCTAAAATAATTTGTGCCGTCAATGAATCAATAATGCTATCTTTTAGCGCTAGTGAAATTATCGCAAACCCAAATTCCCCCCCTTGTGCCAAAACGAGGCCACTACGAACAGCCACTCCAGTATCCTGTTTAAAAACGATCGCCAGTACAGCGATAATGACTGTTTTGAGAATAATTAACACTAGCACTGCTAATAAAATGGATTGCCAATAATTCAGCACTACCTGTAAGTCTAGCTGCATGCCAATAGTGATAAAAAATAGTCCTAATAAAATGTCCCTAAAGGGTTTTATATTGGCTTCAATTTGGTGACGAAACTCTGTTTCACTTAACATAACCCCTGCTATAAAAGCGCCTAGTGCGGGTGATAAAATTAGCAAGTGGGTAGACCAAGATGCGGTTAAGGTAACCAATAAAACTGTTAACATAAAAAGTTCGTTGGAACGCACACTAGCAATTTCCCGAAATAATGGGCGTAGTAACCAGCGACCAATCGCGAGCATCAATACAATAGCGATTAGCCCTTTAAGAAATGCTAACGATAATGAGCTGAGCATGTCAGATCCGCCATCGCCCAGTTGTGGTATTAAAATCAAAAAGGGAATAACAGCGAGGTCTTGAAATATTAAAATACCGATCGCAATATTGCCATGCCGTGAGCTGATTTCAAGTTGTTCATTGAGTTGTTTAATAACAATCGCCGTCGAAGATAAGGCAATGACACCACCAATAATGATGGCAGTGGTTAAGTCAGCACCGTACGACATTGAGATGAATGCGGCGACAATAGTGGTGACTAATACTTGTAATCCGCCTAGGCCTAGCACGGTATATTTCATAGCAAAGAGTTGATGTAACGGGAGTTCGAGACCAACAGTAAAAAGTAAAAACACCACCCCATATTCAGCAAGATGCTGAATTTGTTCTGTGTTTTCAGTAAGGCCGGGGACATGCCGGGCAACGACAATTCCAACGAATAAATACGCCAGTAAAGAAGGAAAATTCATGCGTCGAAAGAGGGCAACAGCCACTACAGAAAACGCCAGTAAAATTAAAATTGCATTAAAAGTGTTGTCCATACCGCCGATCAGTTTATGTAATTGATTTTGATTATTTGCATATAATAAAGTATAGCTTAGGGTCAAGTTTTAGTGTTAATGCCTAGACATTATATTTATGTGTGATAGCTTAAAAGCAGGAGAGTGAAAAATATATTACTCGCTCTGAAGAACCACTCTATAATGTTTATCGGATTGTTGGCTGAGTAATAGGTGCATTATTTCTTGAGCCAACAATTAATGTTTATTACACTGGAAAGGCAACGAGGTGTTCGGCATCAACTCGTACCACCACTCGTTCACCAATATCGTAGTTTAAATGACTAGGAAACAAAGATATTAGGGTGTTTCCTGTGGGTAAACGCAGGTGATATAGAATTTCTGCTCCCTTGAATGCTTTTTTAACTACTTCAGTCACTAAGACACCATTGGGATCAGGGACTAAATCATCTGGACGCAATAACACATCCATTTGCTGGCCAACTTTACCATCAATAGGTTTGTGGCTGCTGATGATGCCAATTTCCGTTTCTATCTGATCCTCGCTCAATAAAGTACCGCGCAATAATTTACCTTGGCCAATAAAGCCTGCCACAAAACGACTGGCAGGTTCGTGGTATAAATTGTAGGGGGTGTCCCATTGGATTATTTGACCATTATTCATTACACCCACCAAATCACTAATCGCAAAAGCTTCATTTTGATCATGAGTGACAATAATGCCTGTAATTTTTTGATCTTTTAAAATATCGCGGACATCATTACTTAAGCGTTCTCTTAATTTAACATCAAGATTAGAAAAAGGTTCGTCCATTAAGATAATTTCAGGCCTAGGGGCAAGCGCGCGTGCCAAGGCGACACGTTGCTGCTGCCCACCGGATAGTTCATGCGGATAGCGCTGGTGAGTGTTTTTCAGACCGACTAGCTCTAATAATTCATTGACGCGGTTAAGGCGATCTTTTTTATCCATTTCGCGTAAACCAAAACTAACGTTGTCATTAATCGTTAAGTGTGGGAACAGGGCATAATCTTGAAACACCATCCCTAGCTTTCGCTTGTCCGGGGCGATCATATATCCTGGCTGAGAGACCATATGTGAACGCAGTAATATACGTCCTTTATACACTGGCTCAAATCCAGCGATTGCGCGTAAGGCAGTGGTTTTCCCGCAACCACTCTGACCTAATAGCCCGATGATATTGCCTTGTTCTACTTCAAAGCTTAAGTCTCGGACAACCGCTTGATGCTGATAGCGACATTCAATATTTTGTATGGACAAAAGGGCAGGCATTATAAAGAGTCCAAATCCTTGGAAGTAAAATCGTTGCTTAAAAATTCAATAAGCGCCTTTTGCGCATGCAAACGGTTTTCGGCTTGATCCCATACGACACTTTGCTTTCCATCGATCACGTCAGCAGAGACTTCTTCACCTCGATGAGCGGGCAAACAATGCATAAACAGAGCATCTTTATTTGCTAAGGCCATCATGTTTTTGTCGACCAAAAATCCCTTAAAGGCTTGTTCGCGTTTACGCGTCTCTTCTTCTTGTCCCATACTAGTCCAAACATCTGTGGTGACCAGGTCAGCGTGCTCACAAGCCGCTGCTGGTTCACGAACAATAGTGACCCGGTCTTTGGCGGCCGCTAAAATAGTTTCGTCAGGGTCAAACCCTTCTGGACAGGCAATGTTGAGTTTGAAATCAAATCGAATAGCCGCATTAATATAAGAATGGCACATATTATTGCCATCGCCAATCCAAGCGACAGTTTTATTTTTGATGGAACCACGATGTTCTACCCAGGTTTGAACGTCAGCCAAAAGTTGGCACGGATGGTAAGAATCGGTTAATGCATTGATCACTGGGGCTTGTGAATACTCTGCAAATAACTCAATTTTGCTATGTTCAAAGGTTCGAATCATAATAATGTCGACCATGCGAGACAAAACACGAGCACTGTCTTGAATAGGCTCACCACGACCTAGTTGAGTATCACGAGGAGACAAAAATAGTGCATGCCCTCCAAAGTGAGCCATGCCGGTTTCAAATGACACGCGGGTTCGAGTGGACGATTTTTCAAAGATCATGCCCATGACTTTGTTTTTCATGGGTTCGTATATTTTGCCTTGCTGGTACTGTTGTTTAATCTCTATTGCGCGCTTGATTAATTGTTCAAGCTCTTGCGCGCTTAAGTCCAATAAAGTTAAAAAATGACGACAGGTCATAATGATTTCCGTATTAGGTGTTCGTTAATCTTGTAAAAACTCAATAACGAGTTCACTGACAAGTTCCACAATTTTATCCGCTTGTTGATCGCTTATAATTAACGGCGGCAGTAATCGAATCCGATTGCCTGAAGTGACATTGATAAGGATATTTTTATCCAGTGCCTTGAGCATTAGTTCAGGGCAATCTCGGTCCAAGGCAATGCCAAACATCATACCAAATGAAGTTATTTCTTGAACTCCTTTGATGTCTTTTAATCGTTGCTTAAAGCCCTCAACAATGCGTTGACTGGTTTTACTGGATTTATCATATAAGGCTTCAGACTCCATTACGCCTAGTACTGCAAGCGAAGTGGCGCACACCAGAGGATTGCCGCCATAAGTGGAACCATGATTACCTGGTTGTAGCGTTTGTGCTGCAATACCCTTAGCTAAACAGGCTCCTATAGGAATGCCATTGCCCAAACTTTTTGCCAGAGTCATTACATCAGGTTGGATATCAGAATGTTGGAACGCAAACCATTTACCCGTACGACATAATCCAGTCTGAATTTCATCCAGCATTAATAGCCATTCATTGTCATCACAAATTGTTCGCAAATTTTCCAAATAATTTTTATCGGGTACAATGACTCCAGCTTCGCCTTGTACAGGCTCTACTAAAATAGCGACGACGTCAGACTGAGTCGCGGCAATACTTTTGATAGCGTCTATATCGTTATAAGGTACGCGAATAAAACCTTGAACCAAAGGTTCAAAACCCGCCTGAACTTTACGACTACCACTGGCAGTGAGAGTGGCTAAGGTTCGGCCATGAAAAGCATTTTCCATAACGATAATTGTCGGGTTTTTAATATCTTTATTATGACCATACAACCGCGCAATTTTAATCGCGGCTTCATTTGCTTCAGCGCCTGAGTTACCAAAAAAAACATTATCCATATTACTTAAGGATGTCAGTTTATCTGCCAGTTGATGTTGTACAGCGATAGAATAGAGATTAGAACAATGTAGCAATTTTTTAGATTGTTCGCAGATAGCCTCATGCACTGCTGGGTGTGCATGTCCAAGACTGCATACAGCAATACCTGCCAGTGCATCGAGGTACTCCTGGCCTTGGGAGTCAGTGACTATAGCACCTTGACCTTTAACCAGGTCAATTGGTAGGGGCTTATAGGTCGACATTCGTGAATCGGACATTTGTGTTTCCGTAGTATTTGTTAACATTAAAGTGAGAAAATTCAAAATGACTCAACTCGTCGAGGTGACGGCCGCATGAAAAATTAAGTGATTTCGAAATTCCGATAGAGAGATGTTTAAGGCATTACTATTGACTATTACAGTTGCCTTTAAGCCTAAAAACAAAAAAGCAGCCCCGCATGAGACCGCTATACCTGAATAGTATAAAGGTTCATATCAAAAGTCAAAGCTTTGAATTATCGGTACTTTTAATAATCTGTAATAAATCCGCAGAAACCCTTAATTAATCAAGGTCTTAATTGAAAACAGGAACAGCGAGGCTGTTCCTGTTGCAGTATTTACTAGATTTGTTAAAAATACAAACCAGAATAAACCAGAGTAATTACAGCGTCCTAGAAAGGAGCTTTAACAATTATATGGCTAGATACCATAAACATCAGCATTGGAATCGATAGCAGTGTGTTGGTACGTGAGGCCAAAAATGCAGTGCGTTTTGCTTTTGCTTTTTCATCATCAGTTGCTTCTACCATGCCCAGCACTTTCTTCTGGTTAGGCCAGATCAGAACCCAAACATTAAACAACATGATTGATCCCATCCAGGCGCCAAGGCCAATGCCGAAACTTGAACTCTTAAGCATGAATGCATCGCCTAAAATACCCAAGCCTTGTAATAAGCCGGCACCCGTGAGCCAAGTGACCAGAGCTGCCCAGCGGAACCATAATAACGCACGTGGCGCGACATATTTACCGATAGCAGCGGGCCCTGGACCATCTTTATCAGCAGCAGCAGCCGCTAATGCAGGGACCTGGATGAAGTTAAAGTAGTATAGTATCCCGATCCAGGTGATACCCGCGATAACATGCATCCAGCGTTCAAAGCCTAAAATCTCAAAATCGAACATAGTTTATTTCCCTCGAATTATTTTTTCATTGCAGCTGGTGCTGCTTGGGGGTTGTCCCCTTTCTTTGTGACTACGTTATTCAGAACGCCGAGAATTAACGCAAGGACAAAGCCCGCGATAATGGTTCCTTTAATGGTATCTAGTGGATTCATAAGTTACTCCTGAGTGAAAAGCTTGATTTAGCCGTGATGTTTCGCCTAACCCGACTAAAAGACTCGGCAATTATAAATTCATGGTTATTTTTTACAATATCCAATTTAGTCAGATAGTTGTTTTTTTATGCAGATTGGATATTTAAAGCGGTTTTATTTACCAATGCTAGATACTGAGAGCATAGTTGTGTATTCCGCTGGCTTACAGCATTGAGTGTTTTTCTAACGATTTTATGGAACTGTATACGGCTCTTTAGCATGAATTTGATTAAAAACTGTTAAAAATCCGTCAATTAGACACAAAAACTACTGAGTCATCACTGATTGTGGCATTATGCTATATAGCAATATTTTATTGGTTTTTTTAGGGTCGGACCTTATTTATTTGGGGTCATTTATTTAGGGTCAGAGCTTAATCAAGTTATGATGGTGATTTTACGGCTTTGAAAAGCACAAACCGTATTGCAAAGATCACTAACGTCCTACTCGCTGTTTAACTAAGTATAAAAATCTTATGAATCTTGTCGACCTAAGTGTTTTTTCGAGCCGTATTGTTGCCATTTGCGACGAAATGGGCGCCACTTTATGCAGTAGTGCTTTCTCTCCCAATATTAAAGATAGGTTGGATTATTCGTGTGCGATTTTTGATCATAATGGGGAGTTATGCGCGCAAGCCGCCCATATTCCGGTTCATTTAGGCAGTATGGCGTATGCAATGACTACTATCGTTGCGAGTTTGTCTTGGGAGTCTGGGGATACGGTCATCATGAATGATCCGTATCTTGGCGGAACACATTTACCCGATGTGACACTGATTAGTGCAGTGCATATTAATCAGCAACTTGTGGGTTTTGTGGCAAATCGAGCCCATCATGCCGATATTGGCAGTGATTCACCCGGTTCTATGCCTCTATCCTCTACGCTAGAAGAAGAAGGTATTATTATAGAGCCAGACTATTTGTTTAAAAAAGGCCAGTTGAATGTGAGCTTGTTTGATTCAATTATTGCTCAAACCGCTAATCCTGTAGGGAGTCGAGGCGATTTTTCAGCCCAAATAAGTGCCAACCTTGTTGGAGTGAAGCGCTTAACGACTCTAATTAATGAGCAAGCAACAACACCGATTACTACAGAGACAATAAAGCAAAAGGAGAGGCAGCACGACTCTCAATGCATAGTGCACTACCAAAATAAGTTGCAAGCACTCGATCACTACGCCCAACGATTAGCCTTAAGTAGCCTGCAACAGTTACCTAAAGGCGTATATGAATATACAGACTTCATGGACGATGACGGCATGGGTCAACAGGACATCAAAATACAGGTGTGCATTAACATTAGTGATAAAAATATTGATGTTGATTTTAGTGGCACAGCCAAGCAAGTGCGAGGCAATATTAATTGTCCATTATCAGTGACTGCTGCAGCAGTCTATTATGTATTTCGCTGCTTAATGCCGGCCCAGACACCTGCCAGTGCAGGCAGTTTCAGGCATATTAATATTAGTGCACCTGATGCCTGCTTGCTCAATGCCTGTCGACCTGCGGCGGTGGCAGCAGGAAATGTTGAAACCAGTACACGTATTGTTGATGTGTTATTAGGGGCTTTAGCGAAAGCAGTCCCCGAGAAAATCCCTGCCGCGAGTCATGGCAGTATGAATAATTTGGCGATGGGCGCGCACTACAAAAAAAATAATAACAGGCATTCCTCTTGGAGTTATTATGAAACCATTGGAGGAGGGATGGGCGCAGGTGCAACGGGAGGAGGCTTGTCAGCAGTTCAAACGCATATGACCAATACTCTAAATACACCAGTCGAAGTTTTGGAGTCGGAATACCCCTTGCGAGTAAGGCGCTATCAATTACGTCAAGGTTCTGGTGGTAACGGAAAAAACAGAGGCGGTGAAGGTATCATCAGAGAATTTGAGTTTTTAGCCGCCGCCACTTTTACCTTACTAACAGAGCGGCGATCCTACCAACCCTGGGGTTTGGCTGATGCAGAGTCCGGCCAGTGTGGGGTGAATTATTTGAATGGAAAAGAAATAATGGCAAAAGTGAGTTGTAATGTGAAAATGGGTGACTGCCTAATGATTAAAACTGCTGGAGGAGGCGGATATGGAAAGTCTGAGTAATAGAGTATATAAATTAACATGGCAGAATAAAAAAATAGTGGGACCGCTAGTCAGCGTGTGTACACTGCTATTGGTCAGTGTACTGTTAAGCGGCTGCGTCACTTATGGTCTTGGTGTGGGCTTAGGCTCGCATGGACACTCAAGCGTAGGAATATCGACAAGTTTTCGTCCTCGTCATAAACATGCGTCCCAAGCAAAACGGGCCGACCGTCAGACCCGTAAGGAAGTGTCCAGAATACTCTCGGGCTACCGTCTTAATACTCGACAAATTCGAGTTAAAGTCAGTCGTGGCCGGGTGACTTTACGCGGAACAGTGCATTCATATGCGTTAGAGCGTGACATTATAAAACGTATTGCTAGATTGCCGGGTATACATACAGTACGTTCTAAAATGCATGTCCGTTATGCGCGTCAATGATTTAGACTCTAATGTAATGGGGTCGGACCTCGGTTTATATGTAACGGAATGTAATGATATGTAACGGGGTCGGACCTCGGTTTATGCATGTAATGGGGTCGGACCTCAGTTTTTAATTTTTTATAAAGGTAGTAGCAAAATGTGCGGGATATGTGGAGAATTTAGGTTTGACTCGCAGCAAGCCAGTTCGTCGTTGATTCATCAAATGTTACCTGCGCTCGAAAAACGGGGTCCTGATTCTGAGGGGGTTTTTCAAAAAAATAGTATTGCTCTCGGTCATCGCCGGCTCGCTATTATTGATTTATCTGATAAAGCCGCACAGCCTATGCGCGACCCAACTACTAATAATATGTTGGTGTTTAATGGCAGTATTTATAATTATCCTGAATTACGTCAAGAGTTAATAGCGCTAGGCCATAGTTTTCGTTCTAGTGGCGACACTGAGGTTATTCTCAACGCTTATAGTGAGTGGGGCGCGGCATGTGTGACGCGTTTGCATGGTATGTTTGCTTTTGTTATTTGGGATGAAAGAAACCAGCAGCTTTTTATGGCGCGTGATCGCTTTGGTATTAAGCCCTTATATTACAGTCACAACAAAAAACGAATAGTGTTTGCCTCTAATACTCAAGCGCTGTTAAAAGATTCTGAAGTGGATCGTTCGATTGATCAAGCCGGTTTGCATTTTCAATTTAGCTTGCATGCAGTCATCCCCGCGCCGCGTACGATTTTAAAGGGTGTCCGTAAATTGCCGCCAGCGCATACCATGACTGTGAATGTGCATGGAGAGACAAAAACAGAGCCCTATTGGAGTTTAAATGCGTGTCGGCCTACGCAAACAATGTCTGAACAAGACTGGGTGGATGCGACACATGAAGCGCTTATGCGCGCAGTAAAAAAACGTAAAATTATCGCCGATGTACCCGTGGGCGTTTTGTTGTCTGGTGGACTTGATTCGAGTTTATTGGTGGCCTTGTTAGTGGAGGCCGGAGTGGATGACTTACAAACTTTTTCAGTTGGTTTTGAAGATCATCCTAATGAACGCGGCAGCGAGTTTGAATTTTCAGATCAGGTGGTTGCCCGTTACGGAACCCGCCATCATAAGTTTAGTATTGCTAATGAGCAAGTCTTGCAGCGACTGCCTGAAGCAGTGGATGCTATGTCTGAGCCCATGGTGGGACAAGATGCGATTGGATTTTATTTGCTTTCTGAACAGGTGTCACAGCAAGTAAAAGTCGTGCAAAGCGGGCAGGGTGCGGATGAAGTATTTGGCGGATATTTTTGGTATCCACAAATGATGAACGCACAAGGCTCAGTGTTGGATCGATTTGCCAATCACTATTTTGATCGTGATCATAGCGAATATTTACAAATGATCAGCGAGCAATATACTGGCGAAGACTATACCTCACGCTATGTGCAAGCAGCACTGACACAAGCTAATGCTGATGAATATCTGGATCAAGTGTTGCGGTTTGACACCACTACTTTGGTAGTCGATGATCCTGTTAAACGAGTTGACAATATGACTATGGCCTACGGACTTGAGGCTCGTGTGCCCTTTTTAGATCATGAGTTGGTAGAGCTTGCAGCACAAATTCCACCACAATTAAAGCTACAAAGCGGCGGTAAACATATTCTAAAGCGCATTGCGCGTGGCCGCGTCCCGGATGAGGTGATTGACCGACCGAAGGGGTATTTTCCAGTGCCAGCGCTTAAATTTGTACGTGGGGAATTTTTGCAGTTTATGCAAGACATTCTTCATTCCGATGCTTGTCAGCAGCGCGGCTTATTTCGACCGGCTTATACTAAAATGCTTCTTAGTGACCCTGAACGGTATTTGACCCGTATTCAAGGCAGTAAGTTATGGCATATGGTATTGCTGGAATATTGGCTGCAAAGGCATGTGGATTAATCACTGTTGGGGATCTGTGTTAATGAATGGATTATGTTAATGCATGAAAAAAATCAGATAGGGATTTGTTAAGACTAGTCTATGGTAAAAATCTTAATTGGAGGTTTGAATGGCATCAGAATATTTTCCACCACAAGAGCTTATAATTCCACACGATGATTATCATGGTAAGCTCGTCGGTAAAACTCAGTCAGGAGACCAATTCTTTATAACGACTCCTTTTACTTGGCAATCACAGGAAGGGGCCTCAGGTGTTGAATTTGTGGCACTATATTTATTTGATAGTAAAGGGCAGTTGAAAAATGCTGAAATAAATAAGTTAGGGCTTAGATCTGACCTCGTGGGTGAGGAAGCGGCTAAAATATTGCCAGGTAATATCGCGCAAAAAAATACCGTGTCACAAAAAGTGATTGATGGGCACATTGAAACTCTCGGTGATATTTCCTATGAAGATATTACTGTTAACTTATTTGCATTAGAAAAATTTGGGGTCAAGTTTGGCTTATTCCCTGATGACGGTCTTGATCTTGAAGAAGATGAATTGCCTATATACGTACGGCTTGAGCCAGGAGATTATATGGCGTTTTATCCTCCCTGGGATGGCGAATATGATACTTAATTAGTGCTCATCTAGTGAAAAGTCTGGATGAGGGTTTGGTAGGTTTTATTTCGATTATACTTATAAGATTTTTGATTAGTTGTTATATCACTGATGTGTTCTGTATCAAAAACTTATTGAGGAAGGTTTGGCAATGAGTGGATGTTGTGATCAAGATTGTTCTTTAGATAAATTACGCGAACGGCAGCGGGGAACATTGTATATTGTTCTTGGTATAAATGCTGCCATGTTTTTTGTGATAGGTGCAGCAGCCCTGTATGCCAATACGACTGCGTTATTGGCAGACAGTCTGGATAATCTTGGCGATGCCTTGACGTATGGTCTTAGTTTATACGTAGTGTCTAAGAGTGCTTCAGCAAAGGCGAAAGTGGCTTTTTTTAAAGGGCTATTAATTCTGCTGGGCGCACTCGTTGTTGCCAGTCATGTTATTTATCGTTTATTTGTCCCGAGTGTTCCCGTGTTTGAGCTGATGGGTATTTTTAGTTTGTTGGGGCTCGTGGCTAACTCTGTTTGCCTATTTGTTTTATGGCGGCATAGAAACGAAGACGTCAATATGAGTTCGGTATGGGAGTGTTCGCGTAACGATATTGCTGTCAATTTATCGGTGTTCTTTGCTGCTGCTGCTGTTTGGTTTTTTAATTCTGGTTGGCCTGATATAGTCGTTGCAAGTGCATTAGTCTGGATGTTATTTCGCTCAGCATTCCGCGTCATGTCATCGGCAATGGTTGAATTGCGTACTGTTGAATAGTATTTATTGAGGTATCGGTCTATAGGCCGTGATCTGCGAATCTATAGTCCTTAGTAGTCACATAGGAAAGAATGAATGAAGGCAAATGAAATTAAGAAAGGCTTGGTGATTTTGGTGGATGGCCATAATGTACGAGTGACTAAAGTGATTGTGCAGTCACCCTCATCACGTAGTGGCAGCACATTATATAAGGTGACAGGTCAAAATATTATGAGCCGGACTAAAGTGGAGCGTAGTTTTAAAGGCGATGAAATAGTAGAAGATGTCGAATTTTCCAAGCATCAAGTGCAGTTGCTTTTTCGTGAAGAGACAAGTTGTACTTTTATGAATAGCGACACGTATGATCAGTATTCAGTTGATAATGAGATGTTAAGCGAAGAGCTATTGTATATGACTGACGGTCTAGAAGGTCTGCAAATTTTAATCGCGGATGATGCTGTATTAGGAGTAGAGTTACCAGGTACGGTGATACTTGATATTGTTGAGTGTTCTCCAGGAATAAAAGGGGCCTCTGCGTCGGCAAGAACTAAGCCGGCAACCTTATCAACAGGTCTGGTGGTGCAAACGCCTGAATATTTAGAAAACGGTGAGCGGATTAAAATTAATACTGATACCGGTGAGTATATCTCCAGAGCCTAACAACGGGGGATGGGTTGATTGCCAATGTAATGATCGGTGTTGTCTAGTCTTCCGCCAATGGGTTTAAAGAACCCCATTGTGTCAAGTTAGGAAACAGTCTGTCTTCTATATGATGCATTATTAGTAGCATGAATTCCTGTAATATCGATTTTAGTTTATCAGTGTTACAGCGACCGAAGCAGATGCTATCAGTCACTGCACACTCAAAACCTTGCAAGGAAAAAATATGAAAGGTGAATTTAATCGTTGGGAATCACAGTTTCGGCATTGGATTACTGTTGACGGGGAGGCAGGTGTTTCAGGTGAAGGGGGTTTCAAAGCAGAGCCTGGGCGATATCATCTATATATTTCGCATGCTTGTCCGTGGGCGCACCGCACTATGATATATCGACAACTAAAGGGACTGGAAGATATTATCTCGGTGTCGGTAGTGCATCCCTTAATGCCCACGCAGAGCTGGTTGTTTGGTGAATATCCAGGAGCGACGGCGGACGAAGTTAACCATAAAAAAGCCTTGCATGAAATTTATGAATTAGTCGATCCAGCGTATGATGGTATTGTGTCTGTGCCTTTGTTATGGGATAAGAAGCGTAATACTATCGTCAACAATGAATCATCAGAAATTATCCGAATGCTTAATACTAGCTTTAATCAGTGGTCTAATGACATTGATTTTTATCCTGTCGAATTACGTGAGTCAATCGATTCCACTAATAAGCTTGTGTATGACAATGTTAATAATGGCGTGTATCGTACCGGGTTTGCGACCAGTCAGGAAGCATACGAAGCGGCTTATGAAGCTTTATTTGCTACTTTAGATTTACTGGAGCAACGTTTGTCGACACAAAAGTATTTAATCGGCGAGCAAATTACGGAGGCTGACTGGCGATTGTTCACTACGTTGGTACGGTTTGATGCCGTTTATTTTGGGCATTTTAAATGCAATAAGAAGCAGCTTAAAGATTATGATTATCTTTGGGCTTATACTCGTGGTCTTTATCAAATACCGGGTGTGGCTGATACCGTTAATATGGATCATATCAAGAACCATTATTACCAAAGCCATACTTCAATCAATCCAACTAAAATTGTGCCGCGAGGGCCTTCTCTGGATTTCAAAATGGATTAAGGTTTCAAGAGTCTTGATCTCAAGCTAAGAGGCTCATGGTAAATTACAATACTTCAACACTGTAGGTGTTAACTCTAGCTCAATGTCAGGTCCGACCCTTTCGATAACGATAGCGACCCTTTCAATGGGATGAATAATGTTAAGTGATAGTTTACAAACTATCAGGGAAAATATTTCAAAGACAGTTAAGAGAGAAATGGTGCATTAAAATCATATATTTATCGTAATATCAATCCTTAGCTTAGTAAGGATAGAGAAAGTGCTTGTGAAATTAATACTGTTAGTACTGGGGGTAATCCAAAAAATCAAGGTTTGCAATAAATAGCACCAGTATGTTATATATTAGTGGAACTGATTATTATTTTGTTTGAGTCTCAACTTGTTCTATGGAGGATTCATAATGACGGATAAAAAAATCACTGATAAAAAAGATCAAACTATTTTAGAGCGTGCAAAGATTGGTGAAGAGGCAGTCAGTAAGTTGCGTTCAATTTTAAAAGGTAAGCCACTGGATGTATTAGGGCATATTGAATCGGTGGCATATTGCTGTCGAAATGGCACGGTTGCTATAGTAAAAGTTGATCTTGATGAAATAAAGTAAGTCAATGACCATCGACTAGGAAATGTATTTTAAATGGAAGTTGGAAACTCTCTCTATTTTTCTGAGCATGCCTCTCTGACGATAAAAGAGGGCTTTCCGATTTTGTCGTCTACTCTGAGTCCTGTTTATCATACTCTTCAATTAGGTGAGGCAATTGCATTAACGTTTTTGGCTGCTTATGGTAATGAGCAACAAACTTCAGAGGCATGTGCTGATAATATTCCTGACGGCAGGTCATGGCTTAATCATGTGATTGAACAATATTGGTCTTACCTGGGAGGTAGGCAAGCACGTAATCTAAGTTTTGATTGGCTGGATGGCGTGAATTTTAATCAGCTGGAATCTGCCAACTCTTTGTTATTCTCCCGAAAAAGAGCCTCTCCACTGGCAGTGGTTTGGTTAGTGACATTGGCCTGCAATAGACAGTGTCCCTATTGTTTTTACGAAATAACGCCCTGGTCAAGCAACAATAAAAAAAATCCTAATGACGCAAGCTTTTCGTATCATAGAGTCGTGTCAATGTTACAGGAAATGCAGCGTGTTGGTGCCTCTGAACTATACCTTACCGGTGGCGAGCCTTTACTTCGACACGATTTAGTCGAGCTAATCTCTGTCGCAACTAGTCATCGTATAAAGACTTTTTTAAGTACCAAGTATCCTATTGATAATCAGCTGGCTACAGATCTTTACAATGCAGGCGTCGGGTTTATTACTTATTCACTTGATGCAGGTAATGAAAAGTCGGCGGACGGTCTTGCAGGGTCTAAGGGGTTTTTTCAAGATTCAATACAATCATTGAATGCTTTGGTGGAAACAAATCTGAATTTTGAAGTCAATACTGTTGTGACAAAGCCAAACGAAGATATCTTAGAGGAGCTTATTGCCTTTCTAGTTTCTCTTTCTGTTCCTCGCGTCTCCCTCAGTACCTATATTCAACCCACTTTTCATCAAGGTCAGGACAATCTTACACCAGCTCTAAATGCTGATAATTTAATTTCTTTGGTTGGTGATTTGTCAGAAAAATGGAAAGGAAAAATAGAGATACGTGTAGGGGATTCTGCTAGCAATACCAGCGGGCAGGGCTGTACTGATAAAAATGTTTGTGAAGTAGGATATTCTGAACTGCATGTTTTACCCAATGGTATGGCAAGCAGGTGCCGATATTTACCTAATGACAGCAATTTGAATTTAGGGTCGTTAGAACAAAAAACTGTGATGGAAATATGGCATGGTAACTCATTACAGCAGTTTAATGAGCCTGATCGAACATTGTATGATCCATCAAGTTGTTATAGTTGTAATGAGTTTGAGCAATGTAATCAGCGAGGGCGTTGTTATGTGAGTGCTTTGAATCGTTATAATACACACTTTGCACCTGATCATTTTTGTCTGCATGAGTTGATTAAGTGACGGTTCGTTGTTTAAATCCCGAATGGGAATTAATCGTTCGCGATAATAAGGCTTTTATCGTCCGCCTCCAGGATAATGTTCTAGTCTCAGCGTTGTTTGCTCACGAGGCACTGGTGGTTGCTTTAATGGATGGTTACCGAACGAATGCAATGATTCGTGAACTTATGATTGATATTGCGGGTTCACAAGGGAAGCGAGCCTTAGAACAGGTAATGGCGCGCCTGAAGCCTCTGTTGACAGATCAATACCAAAGGTCTTTGACATTACCGTTGGAGCAATTAGCGTCTGTATCAGAACCCGCTCGAGATAATCCATTAAAACACTTGCCCGGACCAAGAGTACTGCATTGGTGGGTGACTGATATATGTCCACGACGTTGTGTGTATTGTTTTGCAAACCCAATCTTGGGCAGTAAGGCTTTGGACGCTACCATTAGTCGTGAGAGCCTGAAAAATATATTTATGGAGGCTAGTTCACTGGGGGCTGAAATGTTATTAGTGGCTGGCGGTGAGCCGTTCTTACGAGAAGACCTTCCTGAAGTGCTAGGGGATGCGATTGCGCTTGGTATTGAACCAGGGTTAACAACAAAATTTCCAGTGAGTGTCAGTTTGGCCGAGCGGCTAAAAACTGCTGGCTTGAAGCATATTTGTCTGTCCGTTGATAGTTTTATCGCAGATGAAAATTTAAAAATCCTTGGCTCAAAATCGTATGGGGAGCAAGTCAGACAGTCTGTCGAAAATCTTATTCATGTCGGGATACAGTTTTCATTTGAAATCGTCTTAACGCAGTTAAATTATTTAACGTTACACAAAGTGATTGCAGAGTGTGCGAAGTTGCAGGCGGTGGTGGTACAGGTAGTTCCCTATGAGCCTGTGTTAAATGTCATTGCTGATTATGACAATAAGGATTTACTATTACCTGAACACTATAATTTGGATAGGGATATTGATCAATTACAAAGTCGATATCCTGCCATTGATATTCAAAAATTTGTACAGTTGGGGAGTGAGGCATCCACTCATAGTTGTCAATGTGATATAGGGATAAGCAAACTCTTGTTTTCCCCTGATGGTTCTGTCCATCGCTGTTATAAACTTCTCAATGACAAGCGGCTTACCGGTGAAAATCTGTCTAAAGTGAGTGTTGCAGAGGTGTGGCATAGTCATCGCTATAGCCGTCAAGTTCAACCAGCAAAAGAGGTTTACAAAAACTCTCAGTGTTTTTCCTGTGCAAAATTTTCGAGTTGTAATGAAGATGGGCGATGTATTTTTCAGTCATACTTAAAGCATGATACTTATTATAGTGCTGATCGTGAGTGTGGTGGCCCTTTCTAATGATTCACCCAAAATATCGGATTAACCGCTGTGGCGATTTAATTAACCTTGAATAATAGAGGGTATAATCAATAATTAGCGTTAATTATTCTAGCCGAGGAGTTGAAATAGTTTATCTTGCCCCCCATTGACTAAAGCATTGTTATTAACTTTCAATCTATTGTAATTACCAAAATAAACTCTGGTGTTTATATAGAATTCTACTTAATTTTACTTATAGTGCTTATTAATGAGGTAATGTAATGGATGTATTAGAACGAATAAAACAGCAGGTAGAAGAAAATCCTGTGATTGTATTTATGAAGGGCACTCCAAGCTTGCCACAGTGTGGCTTTTCCAGCCGTACTGCTGAAGCATTAAAGCAATGCAATCAAAAATTTGCGTATGTTAACGTATTAGCTGACCCTGAAATTTTTGAAAATTTGCCTCGATTTGCTGATTGGCCTACATTTCCTCAAGTGTATATTGCTGGAGAATTAGTGGGAGGCTGTGATATTACGGTTGAGCTTTTTGAGAATGGCGAGTTGAAAACTATGGTAGAGGCAGCTACACAGCCTAAATAATAGTAAACCACTTGATTGACTGTATATAGCCAGGCCTTGAATTTTCAGGCCTGGTTTTTTGTGCGTGACATTTGTAGAGAGAGATCTGAAGGTGATAAGGCTTATATGATGTCTTATATTATCAGCGCTAGTGTACTGCTAGCGTTTGTTCTGAGCATAAAATTTTTAGTTCGGAAAGTCGCCAGGCGGTTGTAATTCTTTCCAGCGGTTAACAATCGTACAAAACAGTTGAGCAGTACGTTCAGCATCATATAAAGCAGAGTGAGCCTCACTGTCGTTCCAATCTAATCCAGCAGCCTTTGCTGCTCTGGCCAGGACTGTTTGTCCATAAGCCATGCCAGCCAAGCTCACGGTATCAAAATTGCTAAAGGGGTGAAAAGGATTGCGCTTAATATTACTTCGCTCAGCGGCAGCATTGACAAATCGTAGATCAAAAAAGGCGTTATGACCTACTAAAATGGCGCGGGTACACTCATTTTCTTTAATGGCATTGCGTATCACTTTGAATATTGACGCAAGGGCATCATGTTCTTTTACGGCTAGGCGTAATGGGTGAAACGGATCAATGCCAGTAAAAGCCAATGCAGCGGGGTCTAGATTTGCCCCTTCAAAAGGTTCTACATGCCGATGAATAGTTTCACTGACTTGTAAATAGCCTTTTTCGTTCATGCTAGGAATAACTGCTGCAATTTCAAGCAAGGCATCAGTATCAGAATTGAAGCCACCAGTTTCGACATCAACCACAATGGGCAAAAATCCACGAAAACGTTGGGCGATAGGTTGAGTTTTTATTGAATCAGACATAGGGCGACAGCATACCCAAAACTCGATAATAAATCGAATCATAAATAGCTTTTGTGTAATGTGGCCAACACATGTAAATGATATAGGCCAGGATAAGCAAAGCAATGGACGTTATTTTATAATATGATTGAGTGCTAAGATAATGTTCGTTTAAATAGCTAGTTTGAGTATTGGGTCTAATGTCTAATGTCTCTCAGTCACTGACAATATGCTCAATTAATCAGGGGTAATGGATAAAGTTATGCATATAAAAAATTTAATAATGGCTTTGCAGCTTGGCGTGTTGGCGATAGTGTTGTCTGCTTGTGCTGACGCGAGTGATTCTTCTAGTCAGAGCAAGCATAAGTCCTTAAGCGAGGTGAAGGCTTTACCTGGCTCTGCACCTGAGCCAAAACAGTTGAAAGTGCCGGATAAGATTGAGGAGGTCAGCGGCAAGGTGATTGCGCAGGTGATACCCAGTCAACAGAAATTTAAAAAGGGACTTTATTGGAAAATAGAGCGGCCAGGATATAAGCCTAGTTATTTATTTGGCACCATGCATAGTCCTCATCCTGATGTTATTGCATTGACGAAAGTGATTAAAAAAGAATTTGATCGTTCTGCAATATTGTGTACTGAGATTAAGACGGGCCTTTCGATGATGAAAGAAATGGCTAAGTTGAGGCATCTTATTACCTATCCTCGCGGAGAGTCCTTACAGAAAACTCTGGGTAAGGACTTATTTGATAAAATTTCCAAGCAAGCAAAAACATTAGGAATGGGGGTTACAGCGTTAGATCGTATGCGTCCATGGGTGGTGACTGTGACTCTAGGTCAGCCAAAGTCAACGGGTGCGTTGGCATTAGATTTACAATTGGCTTTAAATGCGAGCAAGCAGGGAAAAATACTATGCGGGCTTGAGAAAGTGCATGAGCAGCTAGCGGCGCTTGCCGGTGCATCGAAAGAGAATAGTATTCGAGATTTGCGTTTAACCTCAATGAATTTTGAAAAAGTCAGGGCGATGGTCGATACACTACGGACAATGTATTTGTCAGGCGATTTATTGGCAATGTCTAATATGATTAAAAATTCTGTAGTCCCTGTACCAAAAGTGGATTTAGAGAAAATGATTTTTCGGCTTGTGATCCGACGTAATATTATCATGGTCAACCGAATGCAGCCTTACCTCAAAAAAGGCAACGTATTTTTTGCGGTCGGAGCATTACATTTACCAGGTAAAGGGGGTTTGTTACGTTTGCTGGAGAGTCAGGGGTATCGCCTAACTCGTTTACATTAGTCTGTTAGCTCTTTTTTTTGGTGGCTAAATGATAGCGGGATGAAATAAAAAAAAGAGTTCCAAATAGTAATATTAATAGGCTTCCAGACTTAAGGGTAGTATAAGGCGTTGAGTCTAAAATGATCGCGATTAATAATTCTACCAATATAAAGGCAATCGTAAACAGCAGTAATATTGTTGTTATCGTCACCATGAATTTAGGATAATTTATCAGAATCAGAATGAATAGGACAAGCCATATAATAAAATATACCATATTACTTCTCATTGTTATTGTTCATTAATATTGACTAGCTGATGACACATAAAATGTTGCACGCAGGGTCATCAGTGCCTTAGAGTGTTATTAATAACCATCAGTCTATAAATTTACTGGCCTGTTAAATGCCAAGAAAGAGTGGTACCTGCACGAAACGGAATAAGCGTGTCGTCTTGTATTGCATAGGAGTCTACGATCGCAAGGGGTTTACGTTCTAGACTAATAGTTTCTGTATTGCGGGGCAATTGATAAAAGTTTGGTCCATTAAAACTGGTAAACTGTTCGAGTTTGTCCAAGGCTTCTGCTTTATCAAAGACTTCAGTATAAAGCTCTATCGCCGCATGTGCTGTGTAAATGCCTGCACATCCACAACTGGATTCCTTGGCGTATTGCAAATGAGGGGCACTATCCGTGCCCAGAAAAAACCGGGTATTATTTTCTGCCGTCACAGCGTTGATTAATGCTTGCTGATGTTGTGCACGTTTTAATATGGGTAAGCAATAATGGTGCGGTTTTATGCCCCCTACGAATAATTCGTTTCGATTTATTAATAAATGATGAGCGGTCACAGTGGCTGCAATTTTTGTAGTAGAATCGTCAACAAACTGTACACCTTCGGCGGTGGTGACGTGTTCCAATACAATTCTTAGCGCAGGAAAGTGATCAACAAGTGGCGCTAAATGTTTGTCGATGAATATTTTTTCACGATCAAAAATGTCTACTGCTGGGTCAGTGACTTCACCATGGACCAATAAGGGTAAGTTAACTTCTTGCATTACTTCAAATAAGGGATACATCTTTTCAAAATTAGAGACACCACTGTCGGAGTTAGTGGTAGCCCCTGCCGGATAGTATTTGATCGCCTGAATCAATGGACTGCGCGCTGCATCACGTATGGTCTTGGCCGACATATTCTCCGTTAAATACAATACCATTAAAGGCTCAAAATCCACATCCAAACCATCATTTTTGTCGAGACTGGATTTGATTGATTGGTAGTAAGTCTTTGCTTGTGCAACGCTGGTCACTGGGGGGTTCAGGTTGGGCATAATAATCGCGCGTTTAAACTGTGCCGCAGTGTGTTGGATAACAGTTTGCATAATGGATCCATCACGGACATGCAAATGCCAGTCATCAGGGCGGATTAGAGTAATGGTATTAGTTTGAGTCATTAAATTTGTCACTGTAATAAATAAGGAGTCATTAGTTAGAAGCGTGAGCCTGACTCATTGTATGCTCTGGCCCTAATCGCTTTGGTTCAAAATTGCTTTAGGAGTTAAGTCGCGAAGTTGTTCAATGCCACAACATTGAATCGAAGCAATGCATTCTTGAGTCTTCATCTTAAAGAACCTTTGGCTTAATTTAAAGCGACGATTCGAGTGAGTGAAAATTGGTCACAATTGTTTCTCATTTTATAAAATAAGAGCGGGGTTTTATAGCCGGCTAATACCCTGAAACCAGAAAGGTCTAATTGCTGTTTAATTGTTAATCAAATATGGTGGGCTGCAATCATGACTTTAAACTAAGTTTATTTTAACTTATTGTTTTATAAGGATAATATTTTTAGGTAAAGGAATAGTGCAGGGCATTTACTTGACCTTATGCAGTAAAACACAGATCATAGCGGGTTTATTCAGGGCGCAGGTCAAAAGTTGACCGGTGACAATGACTTATATCGCTAAGAAACGGTTGGATCAGGCATGGGTGGAAAGCAAGGCCAGTTATCAGTAGACGATAAAAAACGTCTACTACAAGAAATGTTATTTGCACGTCGCTTCGAGGAGCGCTGCTATGAAGCATATGTTGAACGCAAAATCGGTGGATTTTTGCATTTGTACTCAGGTGAGGAAGCGTGTGCGCTAGGCGTGCTTGATGCTGCCAATCCTGGGTCAGATTATGTGATCACCAGTTACCGAGATCACGTACACGGTATCAAGGCAGGGATCGATCCTAAAGTCTTGATGGCTGAGTTATATGGCAAGGTCACGGGCTGCTGTAAAGGCATGGGTGGTTCAATGCATATTTTCGGTACTGAAAGCCGTTTTATGGGAGGTTATGCGTTAGTCGGTGGACCTTTTCCATTGGCGGCAGGTATTGCCAAAGGCATTAAAATGAAAGGCGGCAAAGAAATTTGTATCTGCTTTTTGGGTGATGCAGCGAATAATCAGGGAACATTCCATGAGTCATTAAATATGGCTAAGCTTTGGGATTTACCTGTGTTGTATGTTTGCGAGAACAACCTTTATGGGATTGGCACACGTATTGACCGTTCAACAGCAGTAGTCGATCAATATAAACGAGTCGCTGCTTACAATATTCCTTCGGCTCAAGTGGATGGGCAAAATATTGAAACAGTTTATGAAGCGGCGACTAAGGCCGTTGAGCACGTTCGGTCTGGCAAGGGTCCTTACTTTCTAGAATTAATGACCTATCGTTATCGCGGTCACTCTATGTCTGATTCGAATGCTTATCGTCCAAAGAGTGAAGAGCGCATCTGGGGCAAGCGTGATCCTATTATTAATTTACGTGATCAGTTAGTCGAAGCAGGTGAAATAACACTGGAAGATTACAAAAATATTGACGAAAATATTCTTGATAAAATCGAAACAGAAATTGTTAAGTTCGCCGAAGACTCACCTGAGCCACCACTGGAGATGTTAGAGAAATATGTGCTAGCAGAGAATGATCCATGGGTTAAGGGAGGAGCAAGCTAATGCAAAATATTATGTTCTGGGAAGCCATCCGGCGCGCCCACGATGAAGAAATGACCAATGATCCATTAGTGTTTTGTATGGGAGAAGATATTGGTGTGGTGGGGGGGACTTATAAAGCCACTCAAGGCTTATATGAAAAGTATGGTCCTGAGCGTGTGATTGATACCCCTATTTCTGAAAATGGTTACACTGGTATCGGTATTGGTGCTTCGTTTATAGGTGTTCGACCAATTATAGAAATTATGTCTGTTAACTTTGCCTGGTTGGCAATGGATCAAATTTTTAACACTGCCGCTAAAGTACGTTATATGTCTGGTGGCCAGTTGCAAGCACCTATCGTTGTGCGTTCCCCTGGCGGTACAGCACATCAATTAGGCGCGCAACACTCCGCACGTATGGAAAAAGTGTTTATGGGCATTGCTGGTTTACGTGTGGTGACTCCTTCAAGTCCTAAGCAAGCTTATGGAATGTTGAAATCCGCCGTACGTTGTAATGACCCTGTGTTCATCAATGAACATGAATTAATGTACAACATGAAAGGCGATGTGCCTGATGAGGAATATTTTCATCCTCTGGAAGGCAGTGACGTGGCGCGGTCAGGCAAAGATATTACTTTGTTTGGCTATAATATTTCAGTCCATTGGTGTATGCAGGCAGCAGAAATTTTGTCTACACAATATCAGATAGATGCAGAAGTGATAGATCTATACACATTATCGCCGCTAGACCGACAAGGTATTGTTGCTTCAGTGTCAAAAACACATAAAGCGGTGATCGTCGAAGAAGCAGAACCAATGGTTGGGGTTGGTTCAGAAGTGATGGCAATTATTAATGAGGAATGTTTTTTCGAACTGGATGCCCCGCCAGCGCGAGTATCAGCAGTGAATACGCCTATCCCCTATAATCATACATTAGAGTTAGCGGCGATTCCTAATGCACAAGATGTTGTGAAGCGTGTATTAAAGGTATTTGGACGTTAGAGTATTCAATGGGGGCTAACCCTTGTCTGTGTTAAACAGGCTTAATCCTGTTTAACATGACCCTGTAACGGGAAGTCCCTTTTTTTATCTTAAATTTATCGCTGTAACGTTGCTTCTAAGTAACACTTGCAGCAAAACTAATTAGAGAGAAGTATGTCAGAACCTTATGCGATAAAAATGCCCCAGCTGTCGGATACTATGACTGAAGGTGTAGTAGTCACTTGGGAAAAAGAAATTGGCGCTGAAGTGAAACGTGGCGATATAGTCGCGACTGTTGAAACTGATAAAGCGATAATGGATGTCGAAGTTTTTCGTGACGGTTTTTTATCAGGCCCGATGGAGGCGATAGGGAATACCGTGCTAGTAGGCGGTGCGATTGCATTTATTGTCGCCAAGAGTTCTGAAGTGAATGCCTCGGCTGAGCCCGGTTCTGATAGTGCTTCTGCTCCTGTGCCAGCAGCACAAGAGCAACACAATTCGTCTCCTGCTGCTGTGGAGACAATTGTTGAAAGTGAGCAAGCCATATCTCCTGAAGGAGTGGTGGCAATGGTTAAAATGCCACAACTCTCAGATACGATGACAGAAGGAGTGGTGGTTGCTTGGAAAAAATCAGCAGGCGATAAAATCGAACGTGGTGATATTGTCGCTGAAGTTGAAACTGATAAAGCCGTCATGGATGTAGAGGTATTTAAAGAAGGTTATTTGTCTGGCCCGACTGCAGAAATTGACAGTGTTGTGCCAGTAGGTGGGTTGATGGCCTATATAGTGAAGAATGCTGATCAAGTTATTACTGATACTTTAAAGCCTTCAGCTTCTCCAGACACCACTAGCAGTGCTTCCTCTACTGCTAGCCTCAGTGACACTTCGCAAGCAGGGACTAGCACCACTTTTACTGCTGCCAGCGCTACTCAACCAGTGGCTAGGCCTACGGGTAAAAAAGCGACTCCGTATGCACGTAAAGTAGCAGGTTTGAATAATGTTGATTTAAATTCTGTTCAGGGTACTGGCCCTGAGGGTGCTATTACTGCCCGGGACGTACAAAATGTTGAAGGCAGTCGCGCTACAATGCGTGGCATGGTCGAAGCACCAGTGCCTGGTGACGGACGCAAAATGTCAGCCATGGAGAAAGCGGTAAGCCATTCCATGAGCTCTTCTTTAACGATGCCTACTTTTAATGTAACCGTCAATGCCAAGCCAGGCACTTTATTAAAAGCGGCTAAAGCAGCAGGAGTGTCAGTCACTGTAGCGATTGCTAAAGCTTGTGCCTTAGCGATTACTAAACATCCTTCGATTAATTGGGCCTATCAACCGACTGATAAAATTATTGAACGCACTAATGTTGATATTGGTATGGCGGTGGCTGCGGATGGTGGTGGTTTAGTCGTACCTATATTAAAAGGCTGCGAGCAGAACGATCTCAAAACGCTGAATAATAATTGGAAAGATTTGGTAGGGCGGGCACGCACAAGGCGCTTAAAGCCAGACGAATATGCACACCCTACGTTTGTCGTCTCTAATATGGGAATGTTGGGTGTCACTTATTTTGATGCGATTCCAACGCCTGGTACCGCCGCTATTTTAGCGATTTCAGCCGCCGGTTCTGAAGGAATGCCTTTGACTATCACGGCTGATCATCGTGTAGTGAATGGCGCTGAAGTGGCAATGTTTTTAAATACCCTGAAACAACAAATTGAACAACCGGAAGATTGGATTGGTCCTGTGGGTCCAGCCATTCCTGCTGGCCAGTGGGATTATGATGTAGTCGTGATCGGTGCTGGGCCGGGCGGTGAAGATTGTGCCCGTGACTTAACGGCGCATGGTCTTAAAGTTGCCATGATTAGTGATGCTCCTTTTCCTGGCGGTGAATGTTTATGGCGCGGATGTATTCCGTCTAAAGCTTGGCGTGCGGCGGCAGACAGAATTCGTGATCGAGCACATGATAAACATTTAGGCATTACAGGCACTACCAAGCCAGTGCTTGACTGGAGTCTGTTAGAAAAAACACGGCGTAATATTCTTGAAACGCGTGGTGAAATGGCTTTAAAAACGGATAAAGGCGTTAAAATTAAGTTTATTCAAGGCTTTGGAAGCTTTGTGGATGAACATACAGTGTTTGTGGATCAATCCAATCTCGAAAAAGATCGTCATCAACGACCAGTGCCTGGTACTGGTGAAAAAGGTGAAAAAATCACCTTTGGTTGTGCTGTCATTGCGACTGGCGCGCCACCCTTTGTGCCGCCTATCGAAGGAGCACATGATGCAATGAGCTCTGGTGCTGTACTGACCTCTGATACAGTGTGGACGCTAAAACAAGCTCCTAAACGCTTAGGGGTGATTGGCGGTGGTGCAATTGGTTTAGAGATGGCGCAAATATTTCAAGATTTTGGTTCTAAAGTGACATTGCTTGAAGGACAAGAACGAATTCTTGCTGAAGTCGAAACAGAAATTGCGACGCATCTGACTAAGTATTTAAATGAAGAGCCGCGATTGAATATTATTACCTCAGCGATGGTGAAATCCATTAAGGGTGTGCCAGGTAATGTTAAAGTCAGTTATCAAGATGCAGACGGTAAGGCGCGTTCATTTACTTGCGATGCAGTTATTTTTGCGACTGGCAAACGGCCTGTATTAGAGCCCTTAGCATTGGATAACGCTGGGATCGTTTTTGATGAAGGTGTGATCACTGCTAGTAACCGTTGTCGTACTAACAAAGCGCATATTTTTGCGGTGGGCGATGTCATTGGCGGATTGATGTTAGCGCATACCGCAGGGCAACAAGGTCGTGTTGCTGCAGCCTCAATTTTGGGTGAAGACTTTACTTATGATCAGGATAAAGATTGTGGGGTTATCTTTACCCGTCCACAAGCAGGATTTGTTGGCTTGTCGGTTGAGCAGGCTAAAGCTAAGGGAATTGATGCGGGTGAAATAAAAATGCCAATGTCGATAGATGCTAAGGCTATGATTACTGACGAAACGCAAGGCATGATAAAAATAGTGGCTGATAAAAATACTCAATGTGTGATAGGGGTTCACTTTTTAGCCGACCATGCCGATACCTTGATTGGGGAAGGCGTGATGATGGTTGCTGGGGAGATGACCCTGGAGCAAGTAGCAAAGGCAATTCACCCTCATCCCACACAAACAGAAATGTTTGGAGAAATGGCGCGACGTTTACAAGCACGATTACGTCGTACCCAAAAAGCTAAACGCTAGTCGTTCCGGTTTTATAGCGCCGGAAGGCGTTATAAAATTGAGGAACATTATGTTAGCTCGTAAAGAAGAAGCATCAGATGGATTAGTATTATTAGGGATGGGTAATGCATTTCATGATGTGTTATGTACCATGCTTGAAAGTGCCCATCTATTTCGTGACATGGAACGTGAAGAGATCGAAGTGTTAGCACGTTATGCAGGAGCTTACGGTGCTAAAGTTGGAACCCCTGTCTTTAAAGAGGGTGAGCGGGGAAGCTTTATGTGTATCGTCGTTGAAGGTCGCGTTGATATTATTAAAGCAGGGGGTAAAAAAATATCAACCATTCGTCCAGGTAAAACTATGGGGGAAATGTCAGTGATAGATGGATTTCCTTATTCAGCCTCAGCAGTCGCTGTGGAAGAAACCAAGCTGGTTTATATTACTCGTGCCAACTTCGAAAAGCTCAGTGATGAGCATCCCAAAACAGCCATTCGTTTTTTCCATCAAATCGCCAAATTAATGAGTCTACGTCTACGTCAGACAACAGGGATATTGTGTGATTATCTTTAATGGATAATCTAGATTAGTGTATATTAATAAGAGAGTTTAACTATGTTTCGACTTTATGACAATCAAGGAAGTTTGTCTCAATGTGCTAAAGGAAAATCAGCGCAAGAAAACGAAGAGATTCTCCTTGATGTTGATTCACTTAGTGGCGATAAGAACATTTTGCCGACTGTTAAGCAAGCAAGTATACCTGCCGCTGCCCATAAAATGTTAGCTCAACAGGCTAAACGATTTTCTCGTGTGCTTGGTTTATCTAACCTAATTACAATTCTATTTATCTTACTCATTAGCACTTTTGCTCACTCAACACATGCCAATTATCGTGATTATTATACTGGCATGCATGAATCGGGGTGGACAGTATCTCGTACCGAAATGGAATGCAGTTTAAATCATAAGGTGGATCATTACGGAGTAGCAAGTTTTAGCTTGCACGCGATTGAAGGGGTTTCTTTTCATCTAAAAGTATTAAGACGTGCTATTCTAAAACACAAAGCAGAGCTCAATAGTATTCCCTCTTCGTGGAAGCATAATGCGCATGCAAAACCTCTCGCTAATATTGTACTATTTAAAGGCGTTAAGCAATTTCGCTTACGCCGTAATATTTCTGTCACTATGTTAGCGGAGCTTGAAAAAGGCATGGAGCCCACGTTTAGTTTTTATGATAAACCTGCTCCTGCTGATAAAGTGATGGTGAAATTATCGGTAGTACATTTTTGGCCCGCCTATAAAAAATTCTTAGAATGCGGGCAAACTCTAGCACAGTACAAACTGAAGACGATTAATGGCAAAAAAGTGTATTTTAATACCGCTAAATATAACATTGCGAATAAGTTTATTAAGGATCTAGATAAGATAGCGGCGTATACCATTCAGAATGATAATGTTAGAGAAATTGTGATTGAGGGGCACACCGATATTATTGGGGGGCATCAATATAATAATAAGCTATCGAATAATCGCGCCAAATCGATTAAACGTTACTTGATTAAGCGTAATGTTCCGGCGGCTATGATTAAAACAAAACGCTTTGGTAAAAGGCAACCTGTTGCTTCTAACTTCTCAAAAGTAGGCCGTGCTAAAAACAGAAGAGCGAAAGTTAAAATTATTAAGAAATGATAAGTATGTAGGTGCTATCCCTTGAAACTAATCTTATTAGTTAATTTCTACATGGCATAGATTAAAGTACATATTGATGGCTTGGACAAACCAAACAGTCTTCTCATTCATGGCTAATGAAATTACTTGCTGGTATCTCTTATGGTCCAATAGCTTAACTATCTTGTTAATTGAACTCAGTGAAGATGTTTTAATACATAATATTTACTAGATTTTAAACTATTCCTTGACTTCAATTTTCTCTTGAATTTAATTGTCCATTAACTACAATTTATTACAAACTAGCTGGTATTCATTAGGTGTGGCTATGTGGTATAAAGATTGTTAGGATAATACAATGTTGAAAATAAATAATAATTCAATCAAGTTCCATCACAATAACGAAACACATATAGAAACTATTCTTAAATTTGCCGCACTAGTATTAATTGTATTAGTCTATTTTTTTTATATGAGTTGGAAATATGGTGCTTCTACGGGCTTTGGTGTTTCTATATTAACCTGGAGCTTTTTTGTTTTATGTACTCCGATTTCTGATGGTGGTTTTATTCTTGCCTTTCCTATTAGGTTGTTGTTTAAAGTAAGAATGGTGATCACACAGATTGTATTATGGTTTGTGGCAGTTGGTATTAATATTGTTTTTTTATTGTCAAGCCCTAAAACCTATGAGTTAACTTTTATTACCAGACTGTTGAATCATATTCTAATTGAGCCTTACCCCTATTGGAGTATTCTAATTATCAGTGCCTTAGGGACTTTTTTGTCCATATTTTTTGGCGATGAAATGATGGATGTGGCTTCACATAAAGAACGAGAGACGAATCATCGTCATGGAGCTAAATATCGTGCCATTTCAGTATTTGGCCTGGGAGTTCTTACTGTGGTGGCGTATTATTTTTTGCTTAATAGTTTGCGTGTCGTTTTACCTGCTTAGTAAATTGAATATTCAAGGTGGCGAGTTTATATTTTAACTTGATTGTATTGAGATTTTTAATGAATAATACCATCAATTTATTACGTTTGATGAGCACCTATTCAGCTTTAGGTTAATTGATGAACTGTCAGTTCATGGGGGTAGAGCTTACATTAAGCGAGTCGTTAGGAGCTGCCGCTCAGGTGTGGACATGATCAATGACTTTATTCATGGAGACTTACATGAAGCGCTGCGTCAACGACTAGCAGACGGTATTGCAGCAGGTGCTGTGAGTTCGGCTATCCCACTTTCTGAGTTGCCTCTGACGCTGAAGCTTGACCCCTAAAATCCACTGTTAGATAAAAACAAGTAACCCGTCGAAGAGAATCTATTGAAATTAGAGGCTCCCTTGGTGGTGCAGAGTCGATCACCGTGCACAGGTATTTTTCCGATCCTGTTGGCAGAGCATTTAGACACGCAACCAGATGTGCAGATTGTTGAGGCAGGATTTACCTCTATGTTTGACGGGCAGTCGACAAATCATTGGCGTATGTCTACGATCGACAATCAAATGAATAATAATCCTGGCAAAGCGATAATTAACGATGTGCTCTAAAGATGATAGCCGTCAACGATATTGGTATGTTGTGGTATACCACGCCTATGCCCGTAAATTTCATATTAAAGTTGCAGTGGCGACGTAATAACGATCAATCTGGGGTCTTTATTCGTATTAAGTTCATGAAAACATCACCTGCCAAAACAGTAGCGAAAAAGAAAGCAATAAAGGCCGTGTGAAACAATAGGGTGGAATTGCAGTGGTAGTCCTAGCATTGTATTTTTGCCCCACTACTCAGTGTTTTTTTAACCCTGCATCCCATTAAGTTGATAAGTGTGGACTGGCGTGTCACGAAAGGCACTGTTCATTCAATGTGATTGTTGTCATTTCCTTGCTATATTTTCTGCTCATTCAATTTGATTATTCTCATTTCCTTGTTATATTTTCCTCTATTGTGCTTCTGCATATCATTGAGTAGCTCATTTAACACAGAAAAAACCTCGATATATTAGAGTGTTAGTTGAAATTTTAGTGATCGTAGAAGTAAGGCTGAAGTGGCAAGAGTGTATGCTAGTGAGCCGTATAATGAGGTAGGTTTTTAATTTTGACAATACTTACATTTCATTTACAACTTAAAAGAACGTTGTTCAGCGAGTATTCATTTGCGTTAGCTATAGTGCATTCTTCAAATAGTTAAAGTCTAAATAAAATTATTATAAGCTAACAAGGAAAATATCATGAGACTACTTTTGCGAAGTATTGTTTTTATAGTGGCCCTGACGGGTATAAGCAATACGATACAGGCTAGCGTAGTTGATGGCTCTTCAATTAGAAACATGAGTCAATCTAAAAAAGCACAGTTTAGACATTACTTGACTACTAAGCGCTGTGATTGCGGCTGTAATCTGACAGTCGCAAGGTGTTTGCGAACCATGAAGAAATGTAAGCACGCTCCTCGCATGGCAAAAACAAAATTAATTCAATTAATTGGCTATCAAAATCGAAATTCCTTTAAAAACCCTATACGAAACCCTATTCGTAAAAGTCGTCGTCAGCCCGCAGGCAGACTTAACCGTGCATTATTTGGTGTATGGGAGAGGCGTACTAATAGGTATGTGTACCTGTCTCAAAAATATAGTTTTTTACGAAACGGTTCTGTCACCTATGGGACGGCCTCTGCCCTGATCAATGTACCTGGGATTGTCATCAAGCCGGGTACTCGTGGCCGGATTACTCATGTAGGACGCTGGAGGGTTAGTGGAAACATGCTTTATATGAAATGGACTGATGGAAGCAGTGGAAAATACAAATATAGTATTTTCGACCATTATGGCCGCCCTGCATTAAGCCTTAACGGGACTTTCTATAAATTTTATAGCCGATAGCAGGCAGTTGATAGGCATTGTATTTTGTTAGGGTATTGAAGAGTATGTACTCATGCGGTTGTGTCCACATGACAGTTAATTTACTCTATGAGGTTTTTTATTTAACGACAAGACTGGAGAGTGTCAACTGCAACAGTGTCGTTAGTGGTCTCTCTGTTTAGGCTAATATAAAGCCCTTTATCGAGCACACAAAATAACAAGTGTCTAAAATAATAAGTGTCTGTGGCAAAACTGCCAGAGAGTATTATAAAATAAAATTATATGAATTATCATACAAGGGAAAGATTACTATGCAAGCATCAATAAAAAGTAAATTTAGTACTCGTCTAATGATGACGATATTTCTATGCGCTATCATGAGCAGTCAGTTATATGCGCAAGACCAAAAAGATCCTCGGTGGACAGCAACGCAAATTCTAACGCACTACAAAGCAAAAAACTGGAAAGTATTGCTTGTTTATACTACGGGTAGCAACACAAAATATTTTAATAGTATCATCAGTGGTAAGAACTCATCCAGACTTAGCTCTATTACTTCAGGGTGGCGCTGGAATGTTGTGAGTGCATGGGACGGGAAAATTGGAGAGTTAAGAGAGGGTGTGCAAGGTTTGGTATACGCGAAGTTTGCGCAAAAGGATAAAGATTGCTATCTGGTAGCAATGTTAAAAAAAGATCAGCAATGGTATTTAGAAGACATTAAATCACCAAAATGTGAAACCTTTAAAAACTACAAGGCACGCTAAAAATCTGCTTGCAAAAGTCAATCTTCTAATGTGTATTTTTTAGTGGCTTGGCTTTGCGGCTTTGCGTTAATTGATTAAGCTGGATGTTCTTCATCAGGGTGTGTCAGTGAAAATAGAGCCTAATTTTATAAAGCGATGCACAGTATATAGGCCGGTTCAGCACGAACTCAGTGAAGGCACTAAGTTTGCACTCGGCGTCACCGAAGGCTTTAGTGTGAAAATTTTGACTGATGCGGAGCTGTTTGCAAGGAAAATCACTGCGGCATTGGACCGTTTGGAAATGGATTGGAAGCTACTACTACAAGGAAAAAATTACTTTCGCAATGGAACAAAGCTGGTTACGGGTTTGTTTGGACTACTAAAGCTGGAAATTGAGGAAACTGCGATATATATAGAGGAACATTTTCAGAATTAGTGTATGGTGATCTGCCTGCAATGAGTGAGATTGAAGATACGTTTAATTTTATCAAAGATAATTTGAGGTAACTAATGAAAAATTATCACTAGCGTAAACTTTATGTTTAGAAAAGTTATTCAGAATTTATCGCATGTTTATCCGCTGTCGACAAAGCAGTCCTCATGGATAAGTTCACTACCACCATGACCGATGGATGGGCCATACCCTTAGAACCAAAAAAGATGCATTTGGGAAATCAATCTGGCATACCGATTTAGGCGACCTGGACTCCCCAGCATTTGCTAGACACTTTTTTGCCCCGACAAATATCTGGATGAAACCCGATCCGAGTTAGCCTGTGGTCGTGATGAAGGGTGATTGTTTTTAAGTCGTTATGAAGCGATTAGCCCCAATGGCCTGCCAGCTTTAGTGCGACACTATATCGACAAAGCCAACATCGGTAAAAGGGGAGCGTGTCATCTGTTAGACATACCATGGCGACCTTGATGTTGAAAAATGGTGCTGACATCCGGTTTATCCAGGCCATGCTGGGACATGTAAAGCTGGATACCACGCAAATTTATACGCAAGTGTCGATCAAGAAATTAAAAGAAGTGAATACCTTAACACATCCTGCCAAAGCGAAACGAACCAAGACGGTGGACTGGGATGAGGGCGAACCCACGGCGACTAGCTTATTGTGTGCATTGGATGCTGAACGTGACGATGACACAGAAGAGAAAGAAGACTATAATGCAATGTAATGCAATGCAATGCATTATAAAAGGTGAATATTATGGGCATGACCAGTGTCAGAATGCCAGATGAGCTATTGAGTCAACTTGAAGAAGCGGCAGAAAAACTCAGAAGATCAAAGGGTTGGATTATCAATGATGCGGTAAAGGAGTATTTGAAAAGAGAGACACGCAAAACGCAGATGTTAGCAGAAACGCGTGAAGCACTGGCAGATATTAAAGCCGGGCGTGTAGTTGATGGTACAGAAATTATAGAGTGGTTGGATACCTGGGGCAGTGAGATAAAAAAACCGTGATTTAAATGATGACGTTAAAGTTTACCCAAAGTGCGCAAAAGGACTTGATCCGCTTACATGAATTTATCGCGATAAAGAACCCGCAAGCAGCCAGGCGTATTAGTCAGCGACTCAAACAATCGATTCAGCAGTTAATGGATCAGCCTGAGATAGGTGTTAATGTGACAGAGGTGACTGGTGTTCGAGATTTGATTAGCGGTGACTATATCGTTCGTTATACAGTGTTGGATAGTGATATTTATATTTTACGTATTTGGCATGGTAAAGAATATCGATAAGCTATATTGACTACTGGCCCGCGTGTTGCAAACTGGCAAAAGCTGATGAACTCTAATACGCTTTGCGCTCTCAACACTTCAATATTGAGAAAAAGCAAAGTATGATCAGTTTCAAAGGCTATCATTTCAATAAAGAAATGGTTTTACAGTCCGCTCGTTGGACTATTGCCTATTCACTGAGTTATCGAGACATTGAAGAAATGATGCAAGAACGGGGATTTGAGGTCGACTACAGTACCAGTCACCGCTGGGTCATTCAATATACACCAGCGCTGGAAAAAACCTTTCACAAAAAGAAGAAGCATCCAGGGAGCCGCCGGCGATTAGACGAGACTTATATTAAAGGTAAGCGTCTTTTAACTGGACCATCCGCTAGGATGGACGCTTACCTTTATTTATGATTTCGATTGTAAATGGGGAGATTACAA
>UOFL01000036.1_pt1 | contig 140677 bp, 123 predicted proteins | sample 1990081 | NCBI WGS metagenome assembly UOFL01 (sample SAMEA4728526, study PRJEB27164) | hydrothermal vent metagenome | biome: marine basaltic hydrothermal vent biome; feature: marine hydrothermal vent; material: mineral | place: Pacific Ocean | collected 2011-06-14/2011-07-23 | depth 1741 m | reverse complement strand
ACGGGGATTTCATCGCCAGAGTGCATGATATCTTCTATTAATAATAATAAGCGACGTCCTAGTCTGCCCCCTGGGTGTGAGCGGGCAAAGTCTTCTTCTGTGAAGCCACGTGCTTCAAGCAGGGCAATCGCGAGCGCATCTCCCATGACTAAGGTAGCAGTAGTGGAGGAGGTGGGGGCGAGCCCTAATGGACAAGCTTCCTGTTTGACTGCAACATTCAAGTTAACATTTGCTTCCAGCGCCAAGGTCGATTCGCGATTACCAGTCATAGTAATCAAGGGAACATTTAAGCGTTTGATGATGGGAACAATGGTGGTGATTTCATCAGTTTCCCCTGAGTTTGAAATTGCCAGTACGACATCTTGGGAGGTAATCATTCCAAGGTCGCCATGACTGGCTTCACCTGGGTGAACAAAAAAGGCAGGACTACCAGTACTCGCCAAAGTGGCTGCAATTTTACAGCCGATGTGTCCTGATTTGCCCATTCCAGTCACTACTATACGACCTTTGCAGTCGAATAAATAAGCGCAGGCTTTTGCGAAATGCTGGTCAATAGAGTTGCTTAGGGCTGCGATTGCTTCAGCTTCTGTTTTAATTACAGCACGGCCCAGTCGTAAATATAATTCATCTGTCATTCTTGTTACCTGATCACTTGCGGTGGTTTATTTGTAAGCTGTTTATCAGCATGAAATTAACTTGTGGCCTGTGCGAAATACAACATCACTTGGTAGGCAATAAAGCCTCCTAATAAAATGCCTCCTTCCAGTCGGGTAATGCGGCCAGGACCCCGAAATCCATAGGACATAGCGAATAGTGCGATGGTGACAATGATCATTATTGTGACGTCACGGTTGATAAGTTCAGGAGGAATGATTGCAGGGTGTATCAATCCAGGCATTGAGGCAACAGCAAGAATGTTAAACATGTTTGAACCGATAATATTACCAATAGCAATCTCCGGTTCATTGCGTAAAGCACTCATCACTGACGCTGCTAATTCGGGCATGCTGGTACCCAGGGCAACGATGGTCAAACCAATCACTAGCTTGCTAACTCCCATAGCCTCTGCAATATTGGAGGCTCCCCAAACCAGCAGTTTGGAACTAAGGATCAACACTACCATGCCAGTAAAAAGCCAAAACAGCGCCAATTTGTTAGACATGCCTTTTGGAATTTCGGCCTCAAATTCATCAGCCATCGGATCTTGTTTATATTGTGTTATTCCGAGTCGTACCATCCAGATTACCATTATCAATAATCCAACAATAAGAATAATGCCATCCCTAAAACTCATATAACCATCAAATACTAAAAAATAGAATAAGGCCATGACAGCAAATAAAATCGGGAATTCGCGTTTTAATATTTCTGACCGTATAGTGATAGGAATGACCAGAGCAGTCACGCCCAGCACCAGCAAAATATTAGTGATATTGGAACCGACTGCATTGCCCAAGGCCATGTCTGTTGTTCCTTTGAGTGAAGCTTCAACCGCAATTAATATTTCAGGGGCAGAAGTTCCGAGCCCAACAATAGTGAGGCCAATCAGTAAGGGGGATACACCAAAGTTACGGGCAGTAGCAGAGGCACCTAACACAAATCGGTCAGCACCCCAGGTAATTAAAGCGAAGCCGCCTATTAGGGCGACAATATAGTTGACTAAGGACATGGAATTATCTTTTTCTGTTATGAGTGTAAAGGAGTCAGCTTAGGAGACTCAAATCAATTCGTGTTGGTGATCCTGGAGTTCAATAAAATCATTCACTTGAATGGTCAGTTAATAGCGCTGACCATTGCTACTTACGGTCTATTGAAATTCGTTCAGGTGAGTTGAGTCAAAGCAAAGGCAGACTAAAAAGCATATTTTACTTGAGGTAAATGAGCCTATTGAGCCTGAGTTTAACGCTGAGTCGTGTCGCATAAAACGAGTTACAACAGCCTGTTATGACTGATAGTATTGTACCTGGGTCTCCTGCACCAGAAGTAATCAGAGTTTCTTGTATTTCTCTTTAATATTTCTCTCGTTATATATCTAAAAATATATCTCGTTTGTTTTTATTAGGCTGAGGGGCTGATACCCTCCTGATAAAATCTTAAGCTATTGTAACCGCTTAATCTTACTTCTGTCATCCCAAGTGTCTTTATCACTCGGTATTTTTATAATTTGTGCGAAATGACTACAAACCGGTACAATTGCGGGATTTTAATCTAAATTAGGTTGTTTATTATGTTATCAGGAGACTATGTGTGACAGGATTTGTAGAAATTGGCAGCATTGGCTGGGAGCATGAGCAGTGGATCAATGACTATTATCCACAAGATCTGCCAAGCGACTGGCTATTTAGTTATTATAGTAAGCAATTTCATACCGTTTGGCTTAGACCAATCGATTTGTTGAATAAAACAGCAGCTCAAATTCAAAGCTGTATTGAAGATTGTGAGCAGAGTTTTGAATTTTTACTTGAAATGCCGGTACTGGATAATAGGCTTGATGTTAATCAGTGGGTAAAGCAGGCCAGGTTGTTGCAGCCGTATATTTTGGCTTACGTGATTCCTGTATCAGCGGCGCTTTCTGTTGACTATATTAAGTCCACACTATCATTACTGGCAACAGAGAAGTTACCAGACATATTTTTGTTGCCTGAAAAGGGCGCTATAAGCCTGGATAAATTTTCTACATTGAGTAATGTCTATGAAATCGCTACTCCTGAATCGGTCAGTCAAAAAGTGGATTCTCAAATTATGGTGGTTGATTTTCAATCGGCAGATGATATGCGCATGTTAGGAAAGACGCTCAATATATTTGTAACTCAAAATAGCTTACATCATAAACTGTACTGTTATTTTCGAGGAGAACCTCCTTCTTATTCCTTAATGCAGACCGCACAAACGATTATTCCCATGTTGGCTATTTGATATCAACACTAATGTGCGAGTACCCATTATTTAAAAACCGTTAAAAATTAATGATAAAATTTAGTCGTCGTCGTAATGGCAATGCGCTGAATTTTGATTTTTATCGGGTTGAAGCTGTTGAAGCTGTTGAAGCTGTTGAAGCTGTTGTAGAGTTAGAGTGTACACTAGCATCAAAAAATAAATGTTTTAGGTTTTTGGTGAAGCGCCGTTATTATAGATTCATACACACCTTATTGATTTATAGTATTGAAAAAATAAGGATGTTAAAAGGCCAGGGATTGGGATTGCTATTGACAACAAGTGTTAATCACAGGGATTTGAACAGTAAAAAATTCAGTCTTATCGTGTCATCATTCCTAAAGTGTAAGCTCAAATAAGCTAATTTAACGTCTGCTTTCCTGATATTAAGTGAGGATTTGCGAAGTGTGATACACGTCACAAAAAGAAAATCTCTGCTATACTTTTAGAGAAGTTTAGAGGATAAAAAGTAGTGGATAACCCAACACTTTTTAACGATTATTATTCACAGGAATAGTGGTTAGAAATAAACACTGACTACTCGATGCAAGGATATGCCGAATATGGATGTTCGTTCAGGTACAGGGGGATGCGAAAGCATGTCAACCCAATCACTCGAAAATTGGCCACAAAGTTATTTTTACCGGGTACTACGGAATTTTAAAGCCGGTATTTTGTCTGCCTTTATATCCTACGCAAATTTTATTTACTCAAGAACAGGAAAGACAATGAGTAAGGTTGAAATTCAGAAATCTTCATCCGGAAAAATTGAAATTCGTGGCGAATTAAGTTATGACAATGTTATGACGCTGGCACATGATGCGTCAGGAGTATTTGCTTGTGAACAAGACCTATGTATTGACTTAGGTGGGATCACTCATACAGATTCTTCTGGTATTGCCTTATTAGTGGAATGGTTAAGTGATGCACGCCATCATAACCAAGAAATTAATTTTATTAATGTTCCAGAACAAGTCATGGATGTTGCTAGAGTTAGTCATCTGGATCGGGTATTGCCCATGTCAGAGGCTATACCTCTGACTTAAAGTCAGAGCACTATTAATTTTAAGCCTGCTAGGGCAGCTGGAGACTAAAAAATAGTCTTTTGTGGTTTTGGGGTATTTTTGCCTCATAAATTCTTATATTCTGCATTTTCCAATAAATCTTATCTTATTCTTAAATTCCGTCAGTGTTGGTCTTTGATTGCGCATAATTAGCAGATAACAGGCAAAAGTAGGCGATTGGATAAAAACTGTATATAATCCGTTTACTAGGAGTTTTTAATCAATTGGTCATGATGACTTTAGGATTGAGTAAAGCGAAAATAGGGATAATTGTTGATCTTAGCAATAATTTCCTCTTTTATTGGGCATTAGTCTGATTAAGCAAGAGCTCCTTATTTATTTTCAATCAATTTTTATTTTCAATATAAGTGTCGGTGAATATGATTACCAAAGAACAAATCTCAGCGCTTATTGATTCAGGTCTTGAAACTAGTCATCTTGAAGTTCTAGGGGATGATGGAGACCATTTTGAAGCAATAATTGTTAGCCCAAAATTTATAGGCTTAAATATGGTCAAACGCCAGCAACTTGTCTATGCAGCCCTTGGCGATCGTTTTCAAACGGGAGAAATTCATGCGCTTGCGTTAAAGACTTATGCGCCTGATGAGTGGCCAAATAGTCATTAGTATCACTATATTGCTGTGACTAACTGCAATAAGACATCTCTAAAGTCCAGAATGGGCACACACTGTAATTAACACTGAATGGATCTATGGATAAATTAATTGTAACAGGTGGTATACCACTCAATGGAGAAATATGGATATCGGGCGCCAAAAATGCCTGTTTACCTATTCTCACGGCTACTTTATTAGGAAGTAGCGCTTCGATTATTAAAAATGTTCCACATTTACATGATGTTACAACAACCATGGAGTTGTTGGGTCGTATGGGTGTGCAGCTAACAGTCGCCGAAAATATGCATGTTGAGGTTGATCCTACAACGATTAATACCTATACAGCACCCTATGAACTGGTTAAAACAATGCGCGCCTCAATTTTAGTATTAGGGCCTTTGCTTGCGCGTTATGGCAAAGCCGATGTTTCTTTGCCTGGTGGTTGTGCTATTGGTTCACGTCCCGTTAATTTACATATTGATGGACTGAAAAAAATGGGGGCAGATATCACCGTAGAAAGTGGTTATATCAAAGCGCGTGCCAAGCGGCTTAAAGGCGCACATTTAAATCTTGATCTAGTGACAGTGACTGGAACAGAAAATTTAATGATGGCAGCAACGCTCGCCGACGGGACTACTGTCATTGATAATGCAGCGCGAGAACCTGAAGTAATAGATCTTGCCCAGTACCTCAATAAAATGGGGGCCAAAATTACAGGACAGGGCACCAGTACTATTGTGATTGAAGGGGTAGAGTCTTTAACGGGAGCAACCTATACTGTTTTACCCGATAGAATTGAAGCAGGCACCTACCTAGTGGCTGCAGCAATTACGGGAGGGAAAATCAAATTGACCAGTGTTCGCGCAGATATATTAGAAGCGGTATTGATCAAGTTAGAACAAGCGGGCGCTAAAATTACCACTGGAGAAGATTGGATTGAACTGGATATGCAGGGCAAACGACCCATTGCAGTAGATATCCATACGGCACCTTATCCAGCATTTCCGACGGACATGCAAGCACAGTTTGCTGCCTTAAATGTAGTCGCTGAAGGATCTAGTGCTATTACTGAAACTATATTTGAAAATCGATTTATGCACATTCAAGAAATGAAGCGAATGGGGGCAGATGTTCAGATAGAAGGCAATACTGCGATTATTAAAGGGAAAGAAAAGTTGGTTGCAGCGCCTGTGATGGCCACTGATTTACGTGCTTCAGCAAGCCTGGTATTGGTAGGACTCGTTGGAGAAGGTGACACTGAAATCGATCGAATTTATCATATTGATCGAGGTTACGAATGTATAGAAGAAAAACTACAAACGTTAGGGGCGAAGATTCGTCGCGTCCCCGGGTAGGGAAACTATGAGTAATGATTTAACCATCGCGGTCTCCAAAGGCCGTATTTTTAAAGACACTTTGCCCTTGTTGGAAGCAGCAGGCATAGTGCCGATTGATGATCCAGAAACCAGCCGTAAGTTGATTCTTGATACTAACCAAAGTGATATCAAAATTTTGGTTATACGCGCTTCAGATGTACCTACTTACGTAGAATATGGAGCGGCACAAGTCGGTGTGGCAGGTAAAGATGTGTTAATGGAGCATCAGGGGAAGGGACTATATGAACCTGTGGATTTAAAAATCGCTTGTTGCAGGTTAATGGTGGCACTACAAAAAGGCAAAAATCTGGATAAGCCACATTTAACGGTAGCGACTAAATATGTCCATTCTGCAAAACAATATTTCACCGATATTGGTAAGCAGGTTAATATCATAAAGCTCTACGGTTCGATGGAGCTTGCCCCACTAGTAGGGCTTGCTGATTGTATTGTTGATCTGGTCGATACTGGCGGGACTTTAAAAGCCAACGGCTTGGTCGCTACTGAAAAAATTTATGATGTCAGTTCACGTCTTGTCGTCAATAAAGCCGCGATGAAGTTAGAGCATGAACGGATTAAAGATTTTGTGAAGCAAATTGATCGCGCTGTCTCTATGCGTGAAAAATAATTGAACTGAGAGTATCGTATGAGTAACAAGCCAGTAATTGCCCGTCTTGATAGCCAGAGTCCTGATTTCCAATCACTACTAGAACAGCTGGTACAATGGGATTCAATTTCGGATAAAAAGATCACGACGACAGTCGAGTCAATTTTGGCCGATGTGCGTCAACGTGGTGATGCAGCAGTGCTTGAGTATACTAATCGGTTTGATCGACGTGATCTTAAGACTATGGAAGAAATTAACGCCGTTTATTCAGACACTGATAATACAGGTTTACTGGCGGAGTCTTTAGCGACCATTACTGATGAACAACGTGATGCACTGAATATTGCGGCAGCGCGCATAAAAACTTTTGCCCGCCGTCAAAAAATGGAGTCATGGTCTTACGTTGAAGATGATGGGACTATGCTGGGACAAAAAATTACTGCACTCGATAGAGTCGGCTTATACGTACCAGGAGGCAAAGCAGCCTATCCTTCCTCTGTCTTGATGAATGCCATACCTGCGGCGGTGGCAGGGGTTAAAGAAGTGATTATGGTCGTTCCTGCGCCTGATGGGGTAGTGAATAAACTGGTGATGGCAGCAGCAGCTATAGCCGGTGTGAGCAGGGTGGTACAAATCGGCGGCGCGCAGGCAATCGCTGCACTGGCCTATGGTACAGAAAGTATTCCAGCGGTGGATAAAATAGTAGGTCCTGGCAATATTTATGTTGCTACAGCAAAACGTATGGTATTTGGTACGGTAGGGATTGATATGGTTGCCGGGCCGTCTGAAATTTTAGTCGTGTGCGATGGTAAGACTGATCCTGACTGGATTGCGATGGATTTGTTTTCACAAGCAGAACATGATGAAGATGCACAAGCGATATTAGTCAGTCCAGATGCTGATTTTCTTAACGCAGTTGAGCAGAGCATAGTGCGGCAAATGTCAGGCATGGAGCGTAGTGAGACTATAAAGAAATCGCTCGCTGATCGTGGGGCTTTAATTAAGGTAAATGATATTAAACAGGCGCTAGAGGTTTCAAATTTTATCGCGCCTGAACATCTTGAATTATCAGTAGAGGACCCTGAGGCTTTGATTGGTGATGTCCATCATGCAGGGGCTATATTTATGGGACGCTATACTGCTGAAGCATTAGGGGATTATTGCGCAGGTCCTAATCATGTGTTGCCCACATCGCGTACTGCCCGGTTTTCTTCGTCGCTCGGCGTGTATGATTTTCAAAAGCGTAGTAGCCTAATTCACTGTTCAGCACAAGGAGCCTCAGAGCTGGGTAAAACTGCTTCAGTATTGGCGCGCGGGGAAGGTTTGACTGCACACGCTAAATCCGCTGAATTTAGAATCATCAAATAGCTTCAATCGGAGACCCTTTGTGTGTGTGGTGGGGGTAAATAACCTTGATTTACTTTCACCGAATAGATTCCGTTAAGCATAATGTATTCGTTAGAATAAGCACACTGGTGTGTACTGATGTAGTGCTCGATTGCACTCATGTATCGCCGTATGATGAATCACCCACTCCTAACGGTATTGCCCTCCAATGTTGTGATTAGTGGCAGCTATGAGCCTGTTGTTATATTGTAGTTCTTCAGCTCTGTTCCCCAATAATAATTAATACTGAATAATCCGATATTTTGTCTTCACATATTGACGAATCGCTGAATAAGGAATGACGACGTTTTCTATACAGGCAGCAGAAGCTCTTGGCAGGCTCAGATTAAACACTAAGCCTTTTGCTGCCAGTGATAAAGTGTAGTCGAAAAGCGGAGTGTAATATTGAAGGCAACTAAAGTCGCGCTCTTTTTTCGGCAGGCGTTTAAAGTATTTTCGGGCGAGTATTTTTATTTTATCTTTCTCTCCTCCATATCCAGACTTTTTATTAAAATATCCTGCAAATGAAAAAATTTGTCCGTTAGTCAGGTCTATTGTTAATGATCTCGAAGAATTATTTCCAATAGCAATGCCTGCACATATCCACGAAACGGATGCCTTTATACTGAATATTTTTCGAGTCAGCAGGGTAACCTTAACCTGTTGTTTGAACCGTCCATACTTTGTTTTGCTTTTGACTTCTGCAAATGATTTATCACAATTTAACGCCTGAAGAACTGTAGAACGATGATGTGCTTCAATAATTTTATTGGCTATTATTAAATTACTATTGGGGTGGTCTAGTAAGTAAGGGTAAGCGATACTGGCCTGTCCCATTCTGGTACGGCTAAAATGCCAGCGATAGGCTATATCTGAGGTATGCTGGATCGTTTTACCTTTTCTAATATTAAGTTTTATTTTAAAACTTTCATAAATATTAGCGATGCTTGTATCAACCACTGCCGAGAGATCAATTTTTCGAAGAAGTATTTTATAGATTTTATCGTTTCTTGGAGATTTCCATGTGCCTGACAATGTTTGAATCAATTTATTTCGCTGGTACACCAACTCCCAATTTCCAGTAGTTTTATCTCCGACTTTTTCAGTCACGGAAAAACCTTTTTTTGTTGTTTTAATTTGCAGGGCGATCTCTTTAGTATTATTGCCATAAAAATATTTTCCGTGCAGTGGAATACTCTGACTAGGATTTTTTTCAATAAGTACAGTCACCCTTTTAGTTGCAATAGTTCCTGTATATATCCCTGACACACTATTAGTATGCGCTTCTGATAATGGAAGACAGGCAGCAAATAGAATGCTTGTCAATCTAGTAATTTTAAACATGCCAAAGCCCTTTATTGCTTAATTAAAAAATATTGTATTACACGCAAGTACTATACAGAAATAATATTTATATGTCTGGAAGCCAGCCAAGCTATTATCGAGTGACCATAGCAATGACAAATATCCATCGTGTGACTTCACTCAATCAATTTGAGCAGCTAATATCAATATTGAAGTCTCTGGAAGCCAGCCAAGCTATTATCGAGTAACCATAGCAATGACAAATATCCATTGTGTGATTACACTCAATAAATTTGAGCGGCTAATATCAATGTTGAAGTCTCTGGAAGCCAGCCAAGCTATTATCGAGTAACCATAGCAATGACAAATATCCATTGTGTGATTACACTCAATCAATGGCAAAGATAAATGCCCATTGTGTGACTTCACTCAATCAATTTGAGCAGCTAATATCAATGTTGAAGTCTCTGGAAGCCAGCCAAGCTATTATCGAGTAACCATAGCAATGACAAATATCCATTGTGTGATTACACTCAATCAATGGCAAAGATAAATGCCCATTGTGTGACTTCACTCAATCAATTTGAGCAGCTAATATCAATGTTGAAGTCTCTGGAAGCCAGCCAAGCTATTATCGAGTAACCATAGCAATGACAAATATCCATTGTGTGATTACACTCAATCAATGGCAAAGATAAATGCCCATTGTGTGACTTCACTCAATCAATTTGAGCAGCTAATATCAATGTTGAAGTCTCTGGAAGCCAGCCATAAATCCTATTTTCTAGTCCGTGTGAGGCAGGGATGCCGAACCCGAGCGTACAGGGATGTATTTACCGCGTGACTAGAAAACTAGGATTGGAGGTTGGCTTCTCATTGTCACTACCAATTATAATACTGACAATCTCCATCTCAATTATTGTATTTAAAATAAAATGAGCATAGATTATGCGATGCGATGCGATGCGATGCGATACAATACAGCATGCTGTTGAGTCCCGGCACATAAAGATGTATTGACCGTGTGACTATAAAACTAGTATTGTAGTACGGCCTCATATTGGCACTCCTAAATATAGAAAGTAATATTTCAATGTTTCAATATACCAATACATCAAGATGCTAACAGATCCGTTCCTGCTAGTGAGTAATAAGATTCAACTTTAGCAGGATTTCACCGATAAATATTAAAGAGCCTATGTCTACTAATAAAACAACATCATTAATAAATAAACTATTACGACCTGAAATTGCCGCATTATCGGCTTATCATATCCCTGATGCTACAGGAATGGTGAAACTTGATGCAATGGAAAACCCGTATCAATGGTCAGCAGAAATCAAGCAAGAATGGTCGGAGCTTATTCAGCGTGCACAGCTGAACCGCTACCCTGATCCGCATGCTCAATCACTCACAAAAATAATTCGCACCGCCTTCGAAATCCCTGAAAATATAGGATTAATGTTAGGCAATGGATCAGATGAAATTATTCAAATACTAGTTCAAACAGTATCTAAACCCGATGCCACAATTTTGTCCGTGTCACCCGGTTTTGTGATGTATGAATACATATCGCTGTTTAATCGGGTAAAGTATGTCCCAGTCCCTTTGAGCCCTAGCTTTGAGCTGGACATGCCTCTATTAACGCAGCAAATAAAAGAGCATCAGCCAGCCATTATTTTTATTGCTTATCCCAATAATCCTACCGGAAATCTATTTAAACGGAGCGATATAGAAAACATCTTAACCTTGGCTCCTGGATTAGTAGTGGTAGATGAGGCCTATACAGCATTTGCCTCAGATTCATTTATGCAAGACCTGATTAAAAACAAAGAACAGTACCCTAATCTTCTCGTGATGAGAACCGTCTCAAAAATGGGCTTAGCAGGATTACGTTTGGGATACATAGCAGGTGATCCACGTTGGATTACAGAATTTGATAAAGTTCGATTGCCCTATAATATAAATGTTTTAACTCAACTCAGCGCAGAATTTGCACTAGAACATAAATCGATGCTAGACCAACAAGCGCAAGCAATATGTGAACAACGTAAATTAATATTTTCAGCATTGCACAATATGAATGGCTTTAAGCCTTTCCCAAGTGAAGCTAATTTTATTTTGTTTCGCTGTTTACAAGGAAAAGGAAACTCAGTGTTTGACGCATTAAAGGAACAAGGGATATTGATTAAGAATCTCAGCACAGCACCTGCATTGACAGACTGTTTGCGAGTGACAGTTGGAAATAATGAAGAAAATCAAGCATTTTTAGCAGCACTGTCACAATCTGCAACCTAATAAGCTAAGTTTTTTGTGCTGATTGTATTGATTTAGCTTGCATGATCTACTTGCTTGTTTGATTTAGCCAAAGAACTAAAGCTCTAAAGTATTGAGCATTAATATTATGTTTAATATTTTTTATTTGGGTATATTTTATATTAATAAAGATCACCTATAAGTTACTTCACTTTTTTACCTTCTTTTCTAAGATCTAGGTAGGGTATAATAGTATGTGAAAAAATATTCATATTCTGATAGACTTTGCCCGCCTCTATGCAGCTACCAATAATGGTAGTTTGGTAGAGCGAACAGTCTTAATTAGACTGGAAGGCCTCTGATTGATGGGATTGCTGTTTCGAAAAGTTGTATAAAGACGGAGATTGGTGCTAATTAGAGCTACTAGCCCTATTTTCAATACTATTATTGATTTTTACGGACAGAAATCGTAATCACGACTTAATTAGAATCTTCATTAGTGATCAGAATTTATTAAACAATTTAAGTATATGCAGGAGACGACTCATGAGTGATGATGGCGTAGATCTAAAAAAACGCCGGTTCCTGACTGCTACGACGTCAGCAGTAGGTCTCGCAGGTATGGGCGCAGCCGTAGTGGCTTTAGTTCAGTATATGGGCAAAAGTGAACGGGCAGAACAAGCAGGCGCACCAGTAGAATTCGATACAAGTAAACTACTGCCAGGTAAATTGGTTAAAGTTGAATGGCGTAGCCAGCCAGTCTGGATTTTTAATCGTACCCCTGAAATGCTCACTGATCTGAAGGTGCTAGATAACAAGCTTAAAGACCCTCAATCTAAAAACAGTGGACAACAACCTAAGTATGCTCAGAATGACCTTCGAGCAATTGCCGATCCGAAAAATAAACCACAGGATAAACCTAATATCTTGGTAGTGATTGGATTATGTACACATCTAGGTTGTGCACCAAAACAAATCGAAAAAACAGCGGTACATGAGTTAGGAACAGAATGGCTAGGCGGGTTTTTATGCGCGTGCCACGGTTCCAAATTTGATTATTCTGGTCGAGTTTACCAAAATGTCCCAGCACCTGATAATTTGAAAATTCCCAAGCACTATTATAGAGGACCAGATAAATCACTGTTAGTGATAGGCCTTGATGCTCCTAGTAGCAAAGGCGGTGAAGTATGAGTAAATTACAACAATTTCAGGGTTGGGTAGATGACCGCTTCCCAATGACGAAAATGTGGGATGATCATCTCGCTAAGTATTATGCTCCAAAGAATTTTAATTTTTGGTATTTTTTTGGTTCTATTGCACTCGTCGTCTTAATTATCCAGATTGTGTCTGGAATTTTCCTGACAATGAATTTTAACCCGAGTGCTGCTGGTGCATTTGACTCAGTAGAATATATTCGCCGTGAAGTTCCGTGGGGCGATGTAATGCAAGCGACTCATGCAGTAGGCGCATCAGCATTTTTCGTAGTGGTTTATTTACATATGTTTCGTGGCTTGATGTACGGATCATACCAAAAGCCCCGTGAGCTTATTTGGATTTTCGGCATGCTGATATATTTGGTGCTGATGGCTGAAGCGTTTATGGGATATTTGTTACCTTGGGGACAAATGTCATACTGGGGTGCACAGGTTATTATTAATCTTTTCGGTGCTATTCCTGGCATTGGTGAAGGTTTGGCAGAGTGGGTACGAGGAGACTATGCAATTTCAAATGCTACCTTAAACCGTTTCTTTGCATTGCATGTGATTGCTTTACCGTTAGTATTAATTATGTTGATTGTGGCTCATATCCTAGCCTTACACGAAGTGGGTTCGAATAACCCAGACGGTGTAGAAATCAAGAAAGTGAAAGATGATCAAGGTATTCCAAAAGATGGTATTCCTTTTCACCCATATTACTCAGTAAAAGACATTGTGGGTATTGGGGTGTTTTTGATTATATTTTTCTTTATAGTCTTTTATATGCCTGAAATGGGTGGCTACTTTCTGGAACACGCTAACTTTGTTCCGGCGAATAACTTACAAGGCCCCGAGCATATTGCGCCACTTTGGTACTTTACTCCGTTCTATGCAATTTTAAGAGCAGTGCCTGATAAGTTTATGGGTGTAATGGCGATGGGCGCTTCAATTGTGGTGTTGTTTTTTGTTCCCTGGATTGATCGTGGTAAAGTTCATTCAATTCGATATCGTAGCCAGGCGTTTAAAATTAACTTAATGTTATTCGTCGTTGCATTTTTTGTATTAGGTTACATGGGAATGCAAGCACCGACACCAACATTTACAACGATAACACGCGTATTTACCTTTGTTTATTTTGGTTTCTTTGTGGCTTTATATTTTATTAGTAAAAATGAAAAAACCAAGCCAGTACCGGACAGGGTGACAGACAAATGAAAAAGCTGATACTTGCACTTTTATTTATTCCCATATTATCAATAGCCTCAGGTGGGGGTCCCAAACTTGACCAAGTGACTATTGATGTTAGCAATATTTCTACGTTACAACGTGGTGCGAAAATATTTGTCAACTATTGCATGGGCTGTCATTCTTTAAAGTATGTCTCTTATGGGCGCTTAGCAAAAGACTTATCCTTAACCGAAAACCAGGTATATAAATACATGGTGGGGACACATAAGGAAAAGAAAAGACTAAGTGATTATATGATCACTGCTTTATCAAAAGCTCAAGCTAAGCGGTTTTATGGCGGAACACCTCCTGACTTGTCAACCATTTCACGGGCTAGAGGCGATAACTGGTTATATACTTATTTGCGTTCGTTTTATGTTGATAAATCAGATAAGAATCTCCCTTTTGGTGTGAATAATATTGTCTTTGATAAAGTGAGTATGCCGCATGTCATGATCAAGTTACAAGGTGAGCAAACTGCTCAGTTTGAACCTTATTATGTGACCAATGACAAAGGTGAAAAGATCAAAAAGAAGCGTTTTGTTGGATTTCTCCCAGTCAATGCAGAAGGCTTAAGTCAGGCTGAACTGGATAAAAAAGCCAAGGCATTCGATAATACTACGCGTGATTTAGTGACATTTTTGTCATACGTCGGTGATCCAGGTAAGCTTGCACGTCATGCAGTAGGGTTTTGGGTGTTACTATTCCTTATCGTGTTTACATTACTTGCTTACTTGATGAAGAAGGAATTTTGGAGAGACATACACTAGCAAGGGTAAGCTTCTGATTTAACAATATTTTATTGTTTTAAATTAGTACTTCAAGGGGGTATCTGATCAAAGATCAGTTAGCCCCTTGACACGTAGTGTATACTTAATTGTTTAGCCGCACTGAAATTCAGTGTTGTGCTATTGACCTGCAGGAGTAGCATTTTATGGCGCAAATCGCCAACAGACGTTCAGTCATGACGCTTTTTTCTTCCCCTAGCTGCCATCAATGTCATCGAACTCGAATGGTTCTAGCTGAAAAAGGAATTACATATGAAGTTTCTAATGTGGAAAACAATGAGTTGCCAGAAGATTTAGCCGAGCTAAATCCTTATAATTCAGTGCCCACTTTAATTGATCGTGAACTTGTTTTATATGAAGCTCGTGTCATTAATGAGTATTTAGATGAACGTTTTCCTCATCCTCCTTTAATGCCTGTTGATCCAGTGTCACGTGCTAAGTCAAAAATTGCCTTATACCGTATGGATCGTGATTGGTATGGTCTGGTTGATAAAATCGAGCATGGATCAGAAACAGAAGCAGAGCAGGCTCGAAAAATGTTAAGTGAAACTTTGACTGCTAATGCCGAATTATTTTCATTTAAGCCATATTATTTAAGTGACGAAATTTCACTGTTAGATTGTGCAATAGCACCTATGTTGTGGCGACTCCCTATTTTTGGTGTAGAGCTTCCGCCACAGGCAAAAGCAGTGACAAAATATGCCAATAAAATTTTCGAACTGCCTTCATTTCAGACTAGTTTGTCGGATGCTGAAAGGGAGATGCGTCCAGAATTTTAATGAATTTCTGGACCTGAGTTAACTATGTCGAATGAAAATGATGCTATCGCACTAAGACCTTTTCTCATTCGTGCGCTGCATGAGTGGATGGAAACTAACAGTTGGACTGCACATCTCATTGTTGATTTATCAGATGACGAGGTAATCGCTCCTGGAGGGATGCCAACAGAAGATGATAGTGTGCAATATAATATTTCATCGTCTGCTGTCAAAGATTTATTACTCGGTAATGATTGGGTTAGTTTTAATGCTCGTTTTTCAGGAGTACCACAACAAATTACTATTCCTGTTCGAGCTATTTTAGGGGTGATGGCACGTGAAAATGGTCAGGGTATGCTTTTTAATGATCAAATTTCAGACGATGAAACGCCAGGGCCTGACAACGGAGGTTCTGATGGTACTGCAAAAGATTCAGGATCAGTTCGACCTGCCTTAAAAATAGTTAAATAGGTTTAGTATTCCGGAAATATTTTTCCGGGATTCAAAATAGTATGTGGATCAAAAACTTTTTTGATTTGAAGCATGAGCGTCATTGTGACTGGATCAATTTCACGATCAATGAAATCCCGTTTTTCTGTACCTACGCCATGTTCACCTGATAAGGTGCCATCCAGTTTTAAAACCAAATCAAATAACTTGCTTAAACAAAGCTCAGCATTTTCTTTTTGTACTGGGTCATCGGGATCAATGAGGAAGTTAACATGAATATTACCATTGCCTGCATGCCCAAAGTTTACAATCGCAATGTTGTATTGCTGGGCTAGTTCTTCTAGAGTTTGAATCAATTCAGGAATATGCGACACTGGAACCACTACATCCTCATTAATTTTCTTAGGAGCAATTTTCCTTAAGGCGGGAGATAAGGCTTTTCGTGCTTGCCATAAGATGGCTGCTTGTTCTTCTGTTGCGGCTTGTTGGAACAGAAGCAGACCAGGATTGGTCGCAGATTTTTCTATCTGTGTTGCGCTGTCTGCTATGCTATTGGCTAAACCATCCACTTCGACCATTAATAGTGAACGTGCCTGATCTGGAATTTTAAACAATGATTGTTGGCTTGTTGATTGGCGTACTAAATCTAATGCTGCCGCATCCATAAATTCTAATGCGCAGGGGGTAGTAGACGAGGCCATGATCGATGAGATAGCAAGTGTGGCATGATAAATATCATCGTAGAATAATTGTAGAGTCAGTTTCTTTTCTGGTAATGGCGTTAGTAACAAGGTGGCTTGTGTAAATAATGCCAATGTCCCTTCCGAGCCAATCAGTAAGCGAGTCAAGTCGTAGCCTACAACACCTTTCGTTGTATAAACACCACACTGAATTTGTTGGCCTGCACCTGTAATCGCTTTAAGACCCAACACATTGTCACGTGTCGTACCGTATTTTACTGCTCTTGGTCCAGCAGAATTATAAGCAAGATTACCCCCAAGGGTGCAATACTCAGCACTGGTGGGGTCAGGTGCCCAAAAAAATCCATGTTCTTTAGCCGCGCGCTGTATTTCTCCATTAGTGACGCCCGGTTCTGCGACCAAATAGCGGTTGGCAGGATCAATTTTGATGATTTTATTCATTTGTTCAAAACTGACTACAATACCTTGATGGATAGGCACACTACCGCCGCAAGTCCCCGTGCCTCTGCCTCGAGAAATCAAAGGAATATTATGTTGTCCACAAATCAACACTAGTGCAGTGAGTTGTTCTGCTGAACGCGCCATGACCACTGCATCAGGTAAAAAGTGAGTTCGGCTGGAATCATATCCATAGGTATAGCGTTCAGCCTTGTCGGTCATTAAATCGGAGCCACAGAGCTCTTTAAGTAACTTGAGGGCTGGCTTTGATAGAGTTGTTTGGGTGCAGTGATTCATATAATACCGAAGTGAAATTATTGATATAAGACTAAGCTCTGTAATGAGTTTAAGTCATGTCTATTCAGCAATAAAAATAATGGCCTTATCATCAATGACGAGAGCAGATTAAAAATAAAATGAGGTTACAATCAAAGCAAAATGAAAGCGTAGTAGTCCCAAAAAAATAAGGTCGTAGTCAAACTAAAATAATGATACTCCGATTAGTCTAGAGTTTCTAGCGATCGAATAAAACTTCTGCATCAGAAACTCTTTTAGGGAGAGTCTGACGCCAAGAAATTTATTTGCTGTGTGGTTGAGCTATTGCTGAGATTTTACAGGCGTGGATTCTCTAGATTCTGAGGATGGCTTGTTATGTGAATCCTGCTTTGCTGAGTGGGTACTATTTGATGTATTAGCAGTGTGAGGTTTAGGCTGGCTATCATGAGATTTGGCCTGCGCATTGTGTGATATATATTCAAATATTTTTATAACGCGCTTAACACCTTTAAGGTTTTTAATTCGATTAGCCGCTGCACTTCCTTCTTCTCGAGTTACTAGCCCCATTAAATAAACAGTGTTATTTTCTGTTGTTATTTTGATTCGTGTAGGATCAAAACCTTGTTTTTTAATTTTAAATAAGGATGTCTTGGCTTTTGTAGTAATCCATGAATCACGCAGACGAGAACCAGTGGAGGCACTTAAACCGATGGTTATTTCATTATGAATGCGTCGTACTGATGGTGTCTCACTGACAACAGAGGCTATTCGGTCGCGGATTTCGTTTGTTTCTGCTTCGCCTGTAATAAGTACCACACGGTTATAACTCGTGATATTAATGTGTGAGTGAGAACTAAGGTCTCTGTGTCGTCGTATTCTCGCTGAGGCCTTGAACTCAATAGTTTGGTCTTCAATGACTGTACCCGCTGTGCGTCGGTCATGAACGATATTAACCCCTGTGCCCGCTCCTACAATAATTGCACTAGCGCATCCAGAGAGAATGCTGGCACTCAAAAAAATGGTGAGAAATGATCTCACTACTGAAAAATTCATATTGGATCTCCAAAATTTATTGCAGAATAATTTGTATTGTTAGCTGAATTAATTAAACAGTTATCTTGATCGTTTTAATTTCTGCAATTCTAACATATCGCAGAAGCCCTGTAAGAATCAAGAAATATGCGAATAATTTGCTTAATTTGATGCCTAAGTCAGAGTGGGAAGTGAGATTGTTATCGCTAAATATTCAATATCGTGAAATCGACGGCATTTCTAATGCAGAGAATATTTGATGTTCCGTGGGTGTTATTTTTCTGTATCGATTGTATTCTAATGCAGCTGCTTTTTCACTAGGCTGATAAGCATAGTTATTCTAGTTCATTTAACTGCTGTCGGTTACCAAGCCCCCTGTATCCAGTCAGGTAATTTTTTATTGATGTTTAAGGAGGATAAAGCAATAACGTCAAATCGAAAGTCAAAATTTTGATTGTCTGGGAGCTGCTCATGGATATAGTATCGAGCAGTGAGGGTTATTTTATCTTGTTTTACTTTAGTCACTGACTCTACCGCATTTCCATACCAATTATTTTTACGATAACGAACTTCCACAAAAATAATAAGTTGCTGCTGTTGTGCGATTATGTCAATTTCTCCAAATCGGCAATAATAATTTTGATGTAATAAGCTAAATCTATTTTGTTGAAGAAATGTTAAAGCAATCTGTTCTGCACAATGTCCTCGCTCAGATTTTTTCATATACTTTAGCACAGCCTCAAGAAAGGAAATCGTGGCAATGAAGTTCAGTGATTTCAGTTGTTGAAATATAGTAAAAATGCTGGGTAATGGTCTTGGGAACTTATAGAGTACAGTGTTTAAAAACCATCACTAACTAATGTTTGATGTTTATAAATTGGTTGAATATTTTGCAGCCTAGTAAAGTAGACTGCAAAATGGACTGTTATAATTTATAGGAAAAATACTACCTTACAGATTTAGCATTTTCGACTAGTCGTTCTTGAATGATAACTGCTTTCCCTTTGATAATTTTTGCCCAAGTCAGGGCCCTACGTATGCGGTTGTTATTATCAACAGATAGGCGGCCAGTTTGTCCGCTATAACGTTCATAAGGTTTTGCTCTGAGCCATTTAAGGTAAGGAGTGACATTATAAGCATCGACACCTAACGCATATAATCTGGCAAAGTCGATTATTTTATTAGGCCAATATTTATTGATTGTGGCTTGGAATGGATTAGATCCATCTGCTGCATTCAATGTCCAGGGTGTATCACAAAAAATTAGGTTATTCATATCAGCATCTCGTGCAGTGTCGACTACTCCTTGATACGCATGAGATGTGGCATATAAAGGGATATCAGCAGCATTATGATAACGTAGCTGAGGGCCAATCAACCGTGCTTGACGAGGAAATGCCGCTATAAATATAAAGTCAGCATCTTGTCGCCGCCGCGCTTCGAATGCCAGTGTTTTAACACGTAATAATTTATGTAGGCTTTTATGACGAGCTTCCGCTTCGTCAAGATTTAGTAATTTTTTGAGTGGTCGAGAGTAATCACTCACTGAAGGTAAATATTTGGTTTTTTCCAGAAGGTCGCCTCCCAGTTCTTTATAGCGCTTGGTAAAAGCGGCTAATACTCGTCCACCCCATCGTGAGTCAGGGACAAACGCAATAGCTCTGGTTTTGTTTTCAAATATGGCGCGTTCTGCGATTTGTCGTGCTTCGTCTTCAGGGGACAAGCCGAATAAAAAGAAATTGCTAGGTACTTTTTCCCCAGGTTTAATTTCAAGGTTGTTGAGTGCAAGGACTGGAACGGGCAGTGCATCTATAGTCGCAAGTTGTTTGACGTTTGATTTACGCAAAGGTCCAATAACGAATTGTGCGCCTTCTTTTACGGCCAAGCTATATAGGCCACGGATATTTTTCCCGTGAGTACTGGTATCATAAATTCTGACTGTTATTTTATTGCGACCCTTGGAAGAAGCAAAGTGTGCTGTGAGTAAACCATCACGAATGGCTGCCGCAGAACGGCCAATACGTCCTTTAAGAGGTAGTAGTAGTGCCAAACGCTCAGGTCTATTCTGGATGTTTTTTTGCTCTTGTGCCAGCATCGACAATATAGTTTTCTGAGCTTGATGTTGAGGATACTTGCTTCGCCAGACTGATAACTTCGCTTGAAAATCAGTGGGTGAAAGGATCGAGACTTTGTAAATAATCCCCAATTGTAACCATCCACTTAGGCTTTGCCCACCTGCAAGGGTTGAGTATTTTCGCAGTTCTTTTAATGGTAGCTGCTGTAATGTATTCCAAATTGACTGGTGAATAGAAGCCAGTTCTGTTGAATCGCTAATTAAACTCTCTATTTGAGTCAGTTCACGCAAGCTTTCTAGGCGTTTACCCATTTGTCTAAAAATAGCAGCGCGTGTTTTATGGCTTTGTATACGTAAACCCTGTGGTAAAGAACTGGATAGTTTTGGTGCGAGTGCAAGAGCTTTTTCTGGTTGTTGTGCTGCTAGTGCAAGTTCGGCTTGCAGTAGTTTATAAACGGTGCGCATGCTAGGAGCAAGACTGGCAAGACTTATTTCATCAAGTATTGAGCGTGCTTGGTCATAAAACTGACCACCAATTAATATACGAACCGCTTGTAATTTTTGTTGTTGAGCCTTTTCAGGGTTACGTTCAGTCCGAGCTTGCTCAAGTAATGACTGTGCAGTATCAGTTTTTTGTTTTTTTGACTGACTATCAGATTGTGTAGTATTTCTATTTTGTCTACTAGTATTAAAATCTTCATCAGAATCGTCTGACTGGGGATTGCCCATACGTGGTTTTGATCCTGGAGCTTTTCCCATGCGCGAGGTTTGGCTCACTGCATATCCCGAGAATGCTAGGGTCAATAAAACTACAAATGATAAGTAAATGATATTATTAATAAATTTATATTTTATTTGCATGGTGCTTACTTGGAGTCCGCTTTAACAATAGTTACTGTCCGTTACCGGGCCTAATTGAGAGATTTTGATAAATCATTGTTACTGTACTAAATTTAGTATTGATATTACTGTTTATGGTCAAGTATTAATAGTTTCACTTTAATTGATGAGCCATGGACCTATTCGCTAGCAACTTTTCGTGCACATTTGAATATATTTGCTATGATTTTGTATAATAGTACACCAGAGCACTCGTTTTGAAAGCTAAAAATTTACTTTTGATTCAGCTATCTTACAAACAATAACATGCTTTTGCTGCTAAGATGAATTGTGTCATAGTTCCAGTACCAGTTTATGTAAATTATCGCATAAAATGTTTGCAAAGTACGGCCTGGGCCCGTGAAACTAGCCCATTCGCTCGACTTTAGAATAGATATGATTACTGAAAATAAAAAAGAAGGGGTCGCTGGACCCGGTGTCTTATATATAGTTGCCACACCAATAGGTAATTTAGAAGACATTACTTATCGTGCGGTTAAAATATTACAGGAAGTGGATGTTGTAGCTGCTGAGGACACACGCCACAGTCGTGTGTTACTACAACATTTTGGAATTAATACACCATTAATAGCCCTGCATGAACATAATGAGCAACAAAGAGCAGCACATTTGCTTGATCGTATCGAAAAAGGCGAAAAAATTGCTCTTATCTCAGACGCAGGAACACCTTTGATTAGTGATCCTGGATACCGAATAGTCTCTGAAGCCCACAGCCGAGAATTAACGGTTACTCCAATACCTGGTGCGAGTGCTGTCACCGCAGCTATTAGTGTTAGCGGCCAAGCCACTGATCGATTTGTTTTTGAAGGTTTTCTAGTTTCCAAGCAAGCAGCTCGCCGCAGACAATTAATGACTTTGGAGAATGAAACACGCACCATTATTTTTTATGAGAGTGGGCGACGTATGTTAGAGTCTTTGCAAGATATGCAGGACTGTTTTGGTACTGAACGATATGTCACTGTAGCTAAAGAAATGACTAAGCGATTTGAAACAATCAAACGCCTACAATTTTCACAAGCCATTGTTTGGTTTTCTGAAGTGCCTGAGCGATTAAAAGGTGAATTTGTGGTAATTGTCAGTGGCTGTAACAAAAATGATAATGTCGGTGCTTCTCTGCAACAAGCCGAAAAGGCGATCACTTTATTAAGTCCATGTTTAAGTGCCAAGCAAACGGTGTCTATCGTCACTCAGTTATGTGATATCCCTAAAAATCAAGCGTACAAAATGTTTGTCGAACACAATAAAAATAATAACGCAAATACTGACTAGAGCAACGAATAAGGCGCTTCTATGTCGGCCATCAAACCTTGCTTTGTATCAACTGTCATGGACCAATAGAGCGTCAAAAATGAGTGAAAAATAATGAACAAGCAAGAGATGACAATAGAACGTGAAAAAATTAATCAAGAAACAGCAGAAATTAAGTGGAGTGAATTACAGCGCTATTTTGCAGGAGGAAGGGTGGTACATGTTGATAGCGCATTTGATTTAGTGGATGTTGCACTTTATTTTACTCAGGACAATGCACGAAAAATAAAACAAATGCGGGAAGCAAGTCAATTAGATTTTGTGACAGATCAGCAAGCGACAATATGGTATGAGGAAGATGCATTTTTATGGGCAGTAGTAGTCAAGCCCTGGGTTTTGGTGCAGTCACTTCAACAATTATAAGACTAATAGAAATTAATCATTAGTTTTTAACGTTATTAAATCGCAGATTCAAGTAATAACTGCAATTTAGTTTCATTCATTGAGTTAAGATTCCTCTGATTTAGGATATATCATGAACAAACTTATCGCTGTTATCCATAACAGTAATAAATATTTGATCACTATTGTCGTATTGGCAATTATCTCACCTATATTGATGTGGTCAAGTACAGTGACCGCTCATAAAACGGGTAATGAAATTCGTCACTTTAAAAGTTGTAAAGTATTATCTAGCAAGAAAAAATATAGAAAGTGTATGAAGTGTTTAAAAGGAAAAGGAACTGGCGATAAACATTTTCATGCAGATCGTTTATTTCAGCGGTGTATGTTAAATGGTAAAGTTCCGTTTTTTCGTAGTGGACCCTCTTCTTAAGAAGTACTACTTTGCAGAGTCTTTTGATAGACAGTGACTCATGTAGCTATTATAATCTCATCCGAGCTGACCAGGCAGTCGCCGTCCAATTTATTGGAGGGAGGAAAGTCCGGACTCCATAGGGCAGGGTGCCAGGTAACTCCTGGGAGGCGCAAGCCTACGGCAAGTGCCACAGAAAATATACCGCCTGGTTTTTCAGGTAAGGGTGAAATGGTGTGGTAAGAGCGCACCGCGCTAATGGTAACATTAGTGGCAGGGTAAACCCCACCCCGGAGCAAGACCAAATAGGGGGGCGATGAGGCGGCCCGCTGAGTCCCCGGGTAGGTTGCTTGACCAGCAGAGCAATCTGTTGGCTAGATGAATGACTGTCCAAGACAGAATCCGGCTTATCGGTCAGCTCATATTTTTTATTAGTAAAACAATAGCCTGTTTATTTTTTGGGCTAATCACTTATTTCTCTATTCCGTCTGCTTGTTGTACTTTTGGCAATCCTGTCAAATTTCAACATCGCACATTATTACACCAGATCATTGAAAATGGTTAATACTGGTTCTTGTAGTCTGTTCTATTACTAATTTCGCTTACCATTAAATGCGCTTACGACCCCCTAAGTCATTGATAGTATGCTTAATTATTGGATACTTTCCCGTAACTTATAGACCATATTAATGATAATAAATTAACCTTATGTTTATTAGTGATGCAATGCATAACAATATTTATAACAGTGGATTGATACATGATTATCTTAGGTGTGATGACAGGGCATGATGCCTCATCGGCACTTTTTTTGATGGAAAACTAGTTTCGTTTTATAAGCCTGAGCGTATGTCTCGTGTTAAGCAGCAAGCAGGATACCCTCTACATCAAGAATGTATAGAGGAAACTTTAAATGTGTATCATAATATTTGTTTGAGGTATTTAAAAGGAGGTTAGTATTAGCTATATCTACTTAGGAGTTGAAACTGAAGTGACAGCGGCGGACACTGTTTCAGGGATATTGATTAAATTGTTTGGTGGAGGTTATGCCTTTCGGGTTTATCATGACAAGAAAAAAGAGAGATTTACCGATTATGAACTGCGCCATGATGATTTGTCAGTGACAATTGATTCGGATGCTTTGGCCTCTTTTTATTCAGCAGGTGAAAACCATGTGCTTGACCATTCTCCCAATGTGCTCGGCTTAAAAGAAATTTGATTGAATAGAGAGACGGTTAAGCTCCTCAATTTTTTAAATTGCTAACGATAATGGGTGTGATATTGGAAGCAATAGAAGAAAAATTTTGTCAACAAGTCAGGGATAATTCAATCGATCCAGAGTTTTTACTAGTCTACAGTGATTGGCTACAAGAACGTGGTGACCCACGCGGTGAAATTATAGCGCTGCAATATGCCTTGCAATCAACTAATAATAAAGAGCGAGAAGTTTTACAAAAGCGTTTGAAGTTTTTGATGCATAAGCAAAAAATAGCTTTGGACTTAACAGAAAAAAATTTATTAGAGATTACTTTGACTTGGACTGCTGGGGCGGTGACCAAACTTGGTGTTAGTCGTAGAGGTGGCGTTAAGAGTGATATTTTAGAGGCCTTAGCTCGTTCAATTTTTAAAACAGGGCAGTGTAGATTTTTGATAGCCCCTGATATTTACGAGCTTCAGCTTAAGGAGATACCACAATGAATAGAGTCGCTTTCTCAATTAACGGAGTTTGATATAAGTAAAAATGATATTGATGGACTATCAACAACATCATTAAGGCAGCTCTCTCAATTAGAGACGCTTAATCTCAGCTCAAATAACGTTAGTCTACTTCCAGACTCGTTAGGGCAGCTCTCTCAAATAAGGTCATTTAATCTTGGGTATAACAGAATTGGCCAATGGCCAGATTCATTAGGAGCGCTTTCTCAGTTGACCAAGATTTATCTTGCGTACAACAATATTAGTGAACTGCCGGAGTCGTTGGGTCAGCTTACTCAGCTATCGGAGCTAGAATTAGGGCGGAACAATATTAGCAAAATACCTGAGGAATTAGTTTAGCTCACGCGGTTGACGAGTCTTAGCTTAAATGATAATAATATTAGTGAACTACCTAATTGTTTAACGACACTTTCGGGGTTAACTGATTTTGATCTAAGAGGGAATGAAATAACAAATATGTCTGATGCTCTAGAAAAAAATTCGAGCCGAATTATGGATGGGTTTTATACGAATAGTTAAGTAATGACGGTTGTCCTTGCGAACCATGTCTATGGTCTGTTATCCAATCCGCATATCGACAACAGGGTTTATATCGTCAAGTAAGTTTTGAGAATAGTGAGAATTAAGTGACACAGAGTGTGAGAAAAGTCTTTAATTAGCATAGTGTCAACTCTATTATGGATATCTGAGTTTATGTCAATAACAAATAACAGGAAGAACTAATGTCTAGGGTAAAATATAAAGTTTATGTTTTGGTGATTAATGTATTATTTGTAGTGTCTGGTTTTGCTGGAACTAAAGGTTCGTGTTTACAGGTTGCTAAAACACAGCTAGAGATGAATCAATGTGCAGGGACGAGTTATAAATTAGTCGATACTGAGTTGAATCGAGTCTATAAGCTGATCCGTCAGCAGTATAAAAAAAATCCTCAATTTCTCGCAAAGCTTAAAATTTCACAACTCGCGTGGATTAAGTTACGTGATGCAAATATGAATATGCAGTTCCCCGCTAAAAACAAAAGATTAGAATATGGTAGTGTGTATCCCATGTGTTCATCACTTGTAGAAAAGAAGATAGTATTACGACGTATTGTGTATCTCAAGCAATGGCTTAAAGGTGTAGAGGAAGGGGATGTATGTAGTGGTTCGATCAAGTTATCGACAGAGACTCAAACTAAGTAGTTGTAGTGCTCTTTCTGCTTGTTAATCTCGGAGCACGTTCATAAGCACTGTCAATGGCTAGGCTGTTAGCGAGGGCTTTCGATTTACTTTGCTTTTCACTACATGTATTTAGCATAATATTAACGACAGGCTTAATGAGTAAACTTTCATTAAATGTTTAATAGTAAGCATCTAAATTTGGGGTCTGCTGTATTAGAAAGATCTGAGTGATAGTCATTTGACTAATAGGATTTGAATGGAAATTATATTTTTAGGTACTTCATCAGGGGTGCCCACTAAATCTCGAAATGTTTCAGCGACAGCAGTTAAGTTGATGAACTCAAGATACTGGAATTTAATAGATTGTGGAGAAGGTACTCAGCAGCAGCTGCAGAAAACAAACTTATCGCTTAATAAGTTGAGTGCTATCTACATTACTCATGTTCATGGGGATCATTGTTACGGTCTTCCTGGTTTGTTAGCAAGTGCCAGTATGTCTTCAAGAACCGACCCTTTATTGATTGTTGGCCCTCCAGCTATTAATGATTTTATTGCTTCAGTGCAACAGTGCACAGACTTAAGGTTATCCTATGAAATCATTTTTCGAGAGGTAAAAGCCGATATTGAGTCTAGCCTAAATTCAAATATTGAGAAGAGTTCTGCGAGTAAGGAGTTTGATGTGCATGCAATAGAGTTATCACATCGAGTTCCTTCATTTGCCTATAGATTTACCGAGAAAAATATACAAGCCAAGTTAAATCATAAAAAACTCAAAATGGATAATATTCAGTCAGGGCCTGTTTGGGGTAAAATTCAACAAGGCGAAACAGTGAGCTTGGATGATGGCCGTGAAATAAAAGGTTCTGATTATCTGTTATCAGAACGTGAGCCAAGAAAAATAATTATCTCTGGTGACAATGATAGTCCTCATTTACTAACGCAGGTGGCGGCTTCAGCTAATGTGTTGGTTCATGAATCAACCTATACAGAAAAGCACTCCATTCAGATAGGGGCGGGGCCACAGCATAGTGACGCCAAGCGTGTTGCTCAATTTGCACAACAAGTGTCAATTTCAAATTTAGTATTGACGCATTTTAGCGCTAGGTATCAAGATTTATCCGATAAAAGTCCCTCAATTGCCGACATCGAAAATGAGGCGCGTGATCATTATAAAGGTCAGTTGTTTTTGGCTAATGATTTTGATGTCTATCAATTAAGTCTGGATGGAAACTTAGTTCAGCAATTCAAATAAGGTATTGGTGATTGGTGATTTTAGTACTATAGTGGTCAAGATTTTCAGTACTTAATCAAAATAAACGAGCGCTAAAAAACTGTATGACGAAATAAGTAGTAGAAGATAAAAATAGTAGGAGATAAAAACAGTACACGAGAAAAAGTAACAAGGACATTAGCCAAAAGGAGAAATTAATGGGTATTCGAAAGGATCAAGCTACATTAACAGATAATGAAAAGCAGCGATTTGTAAATGCAGTACTACAGTTAAAAGCCAACAATGGCTATGAACAGTATGTGGAATGGCATCGTGAATTATTTTTACAGGGAATACATAGTTCAGCAATGTTTTTGCCTTGGCATCGAGAGCTTATTCTTCGTTTTGAACGTGATCTTCAGGGAATTGATGCTGGTGTTGATATTCCTTATTGGAATTGGTCAGTCAATCAGTCGCAAAGCGAGTCGCCTTGGCAATCCTCATTTTTGGGAGGCAATGGTCAAGCACCCAATGGTTTGGTAGCAGACGGTCCGTTTGCCTTTACTGACAATAATTTTGAACTGGTAGTCACCGATACTCCCAGTGATGGGCCAGGCTTGAGGCGAAATTTTGCGAGTTTTAACCCTTCATTAAATGGTTTCGAATCGCTTCCAAGTGAAGGTCTGGTGAGAACTGTTTTACGTCTACCCAACTATACAATTTTTAATGCTAATATTCGGGGTCGATTACATAATATGCCGCACCGCTGGGTCGGTGGAGCCATGGCTTCAATGTCGTCTCCAAATGATCCTGTCTTTTGGATGCATCATGCAAATATTGACCGATTATGGATGGAGTGGCAATTATTGCATCCAGGTGTTCCACATTATGAAGGTTCTAATGCCTCAATGCCTCCCTGGTTTGGTGATGCGACTCCTTTAAGTGTTGTGGATCATCGGATGCTTGCATATCGCTATGATACTGAGCTTGGTATTGAGGATGTTGATAGTGGTTCTGGTTCTGGAATTGGTTCTGGAATTGGTTCTGGAATTGGTTCTGGTTCTGGTTCTGATTTTGGAATTGGTATCGGCTCGACTCCGATAACTGATTTAGTGGTGGGAGCCGCTGCGGTAAATGCGGATATTAGCCGTGGTTCAGAAATTGATGTGTATCGAATTATTGCCAGTTCATTCGGAACTTATGTTATTGAAACGACAGGAAGTACTGATGTTGTGGCTATGTTGATGGGTCCAGATAGCCCAACTGAGTTAGTTACCGAAAATGATGATGGAGGTGAAGGAGCTAACGCAAGGATTGAGAGTCATCTGAGTCCAGGGACCTATTTTATTCGAATCCGTCACTTTAACGCTTCTGCTACTGGAGCGTATGCAATCTCGGTGGAGGCTACTGCCACTCCTCCCGCTAGCATACCTGAGCTCAGTGTAAATGGTGACACCGTTAATGGCGATATCTCCGCAGCGAATGAAAGTGATGTTTATATATTTACCGCGAATTTTAGCGGCCTGTATACGATAGAGACTTTTGGTAATACCGATACATACTTGAGTGTATACGGCCCTGATGTGCAAACTAATTTGTTGGGTTTTGACGATGATAGTGGCCAAGATAGCAATTCACGATTAGTTGCTGACTTGCGTCCCGGTATTTACTATTTACGTATTCGCCATTACAGCGCCACTGGCACTGGACCTTATAGCGTGAGTGTTGTGCGTTAGTAAGCGTCAACTGGTCAACTTTTTAAAAGTAGAAGCGCAGGAGCTTAGTCCTGTGCTTTTGTGTATTGTTGAGTGTTAATGATAATACCACTGTTGTTGCTATGTTATTAATTTTTGTATTAATCATTGGTTTAGTTTGATGTTTTTAGAAGTTTTTTATAAACCTGAAAACCGAATTCGATCTAAACTTTTCAAGCTGCCTTCTTCAAAATATACACCTGTCCAGCTATCATCGCCAGCCAGAACAGGCGGTGCTGTAGGGAGTCCTGCTTTACGCTTCTCTTTCGCACTAAATCGAAATCGATAATGATCGTAAATTCGTAAAATTTCGCATAAGTATACGTCCGCCACATCAATATCACGTCTTATAATTAAATAATTTTCGTCATTTTTCGCTGATGCACTGCCTGAAAAATTATGTGATCCAGAAATAATTATGGGGGTTTCAGAGGTCACATCGACCACAATTGCTTTAGTGTGAATTCTAATCGAACCTTTTTGTTTGGCTGTTGTTTCTCGTAGCCATCCCTCTAGCCCGCGTGGTAGCAGGGCGGCTGCAGTAAAACTTGCAGTACGATCGCGGTGGACCCCTGTTATTTTTGCGCTTGAAGAATTTTGAATGCCCATTCTAAGAATGGCGTCATTGGCAGATCCTAATAGAGCATCAGTAATTTCAGAGCGTAATTTAAAAGCGGTCGCGAACAGCACGTCTTGTTTGGCACTCGATATAATCTTCGCCATCGCTTGGATATCGGCAAACTTTGATCGAGGTGAAAACCCACCAAAACGTTCCGGAGAGTTTGGAATAAGATTATTTTTATTGATTGCTCGCTTTGTAGCGCCCTTGTCCTCTCGAGTTTGAATTAAAGTATTAAACATTTGTGCATAGTTTTCGAGAATGCCTGGTGTACGGGTCATGTGGACAACATTCGCCTGGCGATAGCAGCCATTTTCAGTCCAGTTAGTAGAGCCTGCTAATACCGCCTCAGCCCGGTAATTATTGTTGTTGCTAATGCGGCTCAGTACGACAAATTTATTGTGCATAATGGCGCTTGTGACGCGGGGAAACAATATGGCACCAGGGATAACGGGTGTATTGAGTAAGTGCTCGTTTTCTTTGCTAGCGTTATCATTTTTCTTTGAATGATAAAGGATACGAATTTTTACCCCGCGTTTTCCAGCTTCAACCATCGCATTGTGTAGTCTAGGGAGATGGTACTCATAGATGGCAAGGTCTATTGCCCAGCGGCTATCTTTCGCCTGGTTTAAGAATTCCTCCATGCGTTCAACCATGCCACGTGATAGCCAATCAAGTGCGTTTTGCGGCAATGTTTTTGTACCAAGAGTCCCTGCTTTTCTTGCCTTTTCTATTTGCTCGTCTAGATCTGTAAAACGACGTGAAAAGGCTTGTGACGAGGCGACTGCTCGATTAAATATAATAGCATCCTCACTTGAAAAACCTTGAGTCATGATCTCCACTCGAGGACCCGTTTCTAGAAAGGTTCTCCGATTGTTAGCTGTGATAATATTTGTTCCCGAACGGTACACTGGATGTATTGTGTAGGCGTAAATGGTATCAGGGTATACTGCGTAATCCGACCAGCGAAATTTTTGGATCGGTGCAATATTGCTTGCGACTAATTCGCCGGGACCTTTAGTGCTACCTTCAAAATCAAGAATACCCTGCAACCAGTTGATGCGACCTGTACCGCGTCCACTGAGTATTTCACGTGAAATTGCAAAACCTAGAATGTTTTTGCGTTTTTCTGGCTTAAGATTAAATGCCAGCAAAACACCCGTTGTCCCAGAATATGCCTTGACTCTTACTCCATTATTTTCAGCGATACGTCTCATATGCAATCTCCATTTGGCCCGCTTTGTACTAATATAGTAAAGTAAATGAATTTTAAAGCAATTCTGGTTAATCATAGAAGTCTTAATTGGCTCAAATGTCGGGGCAGTGCACCCTTAAAGCATACAGGTCAATAGAGTCTAATAGATGCAACAGGCGGTGCCACAAAGTTTGATTGTGGTGACTACTATTCATCGTATGTTCAGTGTTGTACTTTAAAATAGTTATTTAAAATTATAACGTTAAGTTTTAGAGGGAGTGAAAATGAAATTTATTACTTTTACTGTGTTGCTAATGTCATGGATTGTTCCGTTCAGTTCCCATGCGGAGAACAAAACTAATAAGAATGTGATGTTAGTTCTTGATGCCTCTGGCAGTATGTGGGGGAAAATCAATGGGACCGCGAAGATCAATATTGCACGAACAGTAGTCAAAGGGATGTTGAGCGATTGGGATAAGAATACACCGTTAGGGTTAATTGTTTATGGTCATAGGCGTCGTGGTGATTGTCGCGATATTCAAACATTGATTCCAGTGTCAACAGTGAACCCACAAAAATTTATGCAGACACTGAATACAATCAGTCCAAAAGGCAAAACCCCTATTGGTGCAGCCGTGAAGCAAGCAGCTGAAAGTTTGAAATACACAGAGGATAGTGCAACTATTATTTTAGTCAGCGATGGAATTGAAACCTGCGGCATGGATCCTTGTAAACTGGGTGTGATACTTAAAAAAAATGGGGTGGATTTTAAAACGCATGTGATTGGATTTGACATTAAGAGCCAAAAAGCAATTGCACAACTAAAATGTTTGGCTAAGAATACCGGAGGTCAATACTTTTCCGCAAAAGATGCTCCCGCCTTAAAAAAAGCATTGGTTAAGACTATTAAAATTGTAAAAGTGTCAAAGCCTATAGTGGTGGAGCCCAAACCAGTTAAAAAAGTGGAGAGTCTGGAGGGATTAAAATTACAGGCAACGATTGTTAGTGAAGGAAAACTACTAGAAAAAGGAGTGGTGTATAGCCTTTATTTTGCAGAGAAAAGTCAGGCAGGTAAGCGTAAAAAAATCAACTACTGGAATAATCAGGGGACTATGATCCGGAAATTAAAAGTGGGAAAATATTTTGTGACCGCTCATTACGGAACTAATGGTTTTGCAGAAGCCGAAGTGGAAGTGAAGGTTAATAAGTTAACGACCTATACTTTTAATATGAATGTAGGCACTTTACGTGTTAAGGGGATTGCCATTGATAAGGCTGATCCACTAAAGAAAGGAATAGTGTTTAGTCTTTATTACCCAGAAAAAGACATTAAGGGCAATCGCAAGAAAGTTAATTACTGGAATAATCAAGGCACTATGATTAGAGTGTTGCGTGCCGGACAATATTTCGTCACTGCACGTTATGGCGTCAATGCTTATACTGAAGCGACTATTGAAATAAAGGCCAATCAACTGACAGATTATGTCTTTAATCTTAGTATTGGTTCAGTGCGTTTGAATAGTATTGTGACTGATAAAGCTGATCCGCTGAAAAAGGGGGTGGTGTACAGTATTTATTATGCCAATAAGGATTTGCAAGGTAATAGAAAAAAAATCAACTATTGGAATAATCAAGGAGCTATGGTTCGGGTTTTAGGGGCTGGAAAGTATTTTGTGACTGCTCGTTATGGCGTGAACGGGCATGCAGAAGCAGAGCTTGAAGTAAAAGCTAATCAGTTAACAGACTATGTTTTTAATCTTAATGTTGGCGCGGTACGTTTAAAAGGAGTTGCGATTACCGGTTCTGAGCCGCTTAAGAAAGGTATTGTATATAGTTTCTATTACGCACAAAAAGATTTAACAGGGCAACGCAAAAAAATTAATTATTGGAATAATCAGGGAGCGATGGTTCGAACCTTAGCAGCAGGTAAATATTTCTTAACAGCCAAATATGGGGTCAATGCTTCTGCAGCAACGGAGGTTGAGGTTAAACCAAATCAATTGGCTGAGTTTGTTTTCACGTTAAATGTTGGAACACTTAAAATCAGTAGTGCTGCGACTAAAGAAAGTAGCCCTTATACAAATGGTAATCAGTTTTCCCTCTATTATGCTAAAAAGGATATTAAGGGTAACCGAACTAAGATTAACTACTGGAATAATCAAGGGATCATGATTAAGCTTTTAAAGGCAGGAACGTATCATGTTGTGACCAAACGCGGGAAGCTGATAGTAGAGACCGAGGTCACTATTGAAGCGAATAAAGTGTCAGATATAAAGGTGATTGTTAAACCATTATAAATAAAGAATACTGCTAATATTGTCAGGGGCGTGAAACGGTGCTGTTACGTTTCACGATGATAAATAAATTAGCTGAGAACTGTACGGCGCAGATTTCATTGGGGATCGAAAAGTTGATGCGAAGCTAGATTGATTACAAGCATTGGCCGTTTTTTTATTGCTATGCTTTGATGTCAGTTCTGAGCAAATTATTTATTAGTCAGGGCGGGAAGGAGATGGGTGATTTTGTTCATTTAATGGTATGCATTTAAGCATTTCCTGGCTACTCACTGGTTCTTTTTTAACCAGAAAAAATATTCGCCATTTTCTTCTCTTGATGCCAGCATTTCATTACCTGAGATACTGCAAAGGGCTTTAAAGTCCTTTACAGAGCTAGGATCGGTGGCGATCACGTATAAAACTTGCCCAGTCGCTATTTTTTGCATAGATTTTTTAGTACTAAGAATATGGTAAGGGCAATTAAGCCCGCGGGCATCAAGCTCACAATCTGCATACTCCATTTGAGACCCCCTCAATTAACAAGTGACTGATCACTAACATAGAATAGTTTAGGGTTGTTGTCAATACAGAAGCAAAGCTAAAGCTTTCTTAAGCTGTTGAATTTAAAGGACTATATAGGTATGACCAATGTATTTATTTGTTATTATTGAGAGTATAAGCATGTTAGTTTTAGATGGATTATTTATAAACACTATTGGACTTGGCGTGGGTTGGTCTGAGATAAAATTTTGTGTATTTGGGGCGTCAGCTTTGAAGAGCACTAGGGGGAAATTAGAAGACAGTTTCGAGCCAATAAACGGAAATAAGAGCCGTTTAAGTCAGGGGGCGTGAGCCATACCACACCCCTGACATAACACTTATTTTTTATTCAGTGATTATTTTTTCTGGCTGTATGCGCACCTAAATCCGATAGACCCATAAATAGCACTACCGCTTTCTGGAGGCTTAACGTTCCGAAAAGAGCTTCTTAAATTTTTGCGGTTTTCATCCCAAGAACCACCGCGTACAAGTTTTTGTTTTCCTTGTATAGGACCGGCTAAGTTTCCGCTTGCATAAAGCTTAGAGATTGCTTTTTTTGCATACCAATTATAGATCCATTCGCCAGCATTGCCGTGCATATCAAATAATCCATATTGATTTGCCTTACGAGTTGCGCGTGGCCAAGTGCGATCTTCACCACAGCCATCATGTTCGTTAGCAACTGATCCTTTTGTTTTGCCATCGTCGAGAATGGCATTTTTGCAACTGACAGTATCACCCCAAGGGTATCGAGTACTGGTACCAGCACGTGCTGCTTTTTCCCACTCGGCCTCATACGGTAAACGTCCACCTTGTGTCTTGCAGTAGGTGACTGCTTGGCTCCAATCAATACAATTAACAGGGTGTTTCTCGCGACCCTTGCCGCCATAATTACAATAATTGTTAAGTGTAAAATCTTTCGGTTTGATGCATTTCCCTGCTTTGACACAAGCAGTGTATTCCTTAACAGAGACTTCATATTTATCAATGCTAAAAGTGGGAACTGTTACGACAACGCCACCTTTTGGTCCCTCATCTTTTTCGCAGTCAGCATCTTGTGTTGAGCAGCCCATTTGAAAGGAACCGGCAGGTACGCTAATGCGTTCTGCTGAGTGGCTCAAAGGCGAAAATAGTAATAGAACGTAAAGACTGTGTCGCCAAGGTAAAGTGTTATTTTTGTATGTCATTCATGCTTCCTCTTATTGGAATTTAATAGTGAACTCTAGTATAAAATAGACCTGTTAAAGGCTGATATTCTTACATTATATTTTTAATAATTCTTAACCCCTTCATGATAGTGATTTTATATGGGTAATTGTAATTTTCTAACGAAGTTATATTGATTGCTTATTGAGACGTGAAAATTTAATGACGGAATTTTTACTTCTCCTCTTTACTTGTGTCCGGCTCTCACGTCTACAATGGATAGTATAAACATACAGAGGCGATTCATGATGGAAGGTTTATCAGGTGTACTATTTCTGGTGGTATTTTTATACGTTATGATGCGATTCGGTTGTGGTTCTCATATAAATCATGACAGGGATAAGAGCAGTGAAAAAAATACTGAGCCAAGTCATATGGACCCCGTTTGTGGTAGTCGACTTAGTCCTGATGAGGGGTATGGAAAAATGCATAAAGGCCACTTGACTCGATTTTGTTCTAAGGCTTGTCTTGAAAAATTTGAGGCAGATCCAGAGTTGTATTTTTTACAGGAGGATAAGTTATGAATCATCGTCTTTCATTTAGCTCAATAGGGCATGCAAGTAGCCTGTTTTTAGCATTTTCATTTACAATATGTTTTATATTTGATTGGCTGTTTGCTGATGCTGCTATGTATACAGCCTGGAGTAGTTTATTGCCAGGTTTTGACGGCATAAACTTGAAGAGTTTTGTTATTGGTTTGGTTGAAAGTTATGCTTATGGCTGGTATTTTGTTCTTGTATGGGTTCCTTTATACAATTATTTTATTAGTCGTAATGAACTAAACCAGTAATATGCTTGAATAGATGGCAGTGGCAATAATCATAAGTAGGCATTGAGTGGCATAAGTACATTATTCTAACTGTTAGTTGTGCCTGTGCCACAAATATGCGAAATATTCTCTGTTTCACTGCTGTTTTGTTTAAGTCAATGGTTCATATTTTTTTATATTAAAGCACATGAGAAAAAGTAGTTTAAATTAAGGTTCGATGTCTCAGAAGAAAAAAATAATTGTGTACTAATAATATATAAATGAATAATAAGATAGTTAAGCAGTTAAGCAGTTAAGCAGTTAAGCAGTTAAGCAGTTAAGCAGTTAAGCAGTTAAGCAGTTAAGCAGTTAAATGACTCAAATAATTAAGTTACTGTTAACAATTACTCCTCTCATATATCAATAAAAAAATATTTTAATTTTTTTTTTGATTTAATAATAAGCAATTCTCTTAAAAACTCACATGAACTCAAAGCGGTAAGTGGCTGTTTATACGCGAATCAGTAGGGGAATGTGAGTAATAATTAACTTACTAAAAGTCTCTAAGTTATTGTCTAGCGTAAAAAAATACAAGCGCACCGCTTGACAATACAGGCAATCAGAACCAGAATCACTATTAATGATGTAAAAGGGAAAATTGTGGTGAAAAGTGGTTTTTTTAATATACCTCCTGGAGCAAAAAAGTGTTTCGTGGCACCCACTACTTATCAAATGATGTTAAAGGCCGATTTGCGGTGCCAACACGCTATCGAGATCTTTTATTAAAAGCAAGTTCAGGAGAGCTGGTGATTACAGTGCATCCTGCTGAGCGTTGCCTACTTATATACCCTACACCACAATGGGATGAAATACAGTTAAAAATTGAAAAATTGTCGAACGTGAAGAAAAATCTTCATGATATTCAACTAATGCTGATGGGAATGGCGAGTGATGTAGAAATGGACGGCCAAGGGCGCGTACAAATCGCTCAACATTTGCGCGAGTATGCTGAGATTGAAAAAAAAGGTGTGTTAGTGGGGCAAGGTAAACGATTTGAATATTGGCAGGAAGAGAAATGGAATGCCAAAGTTCAGGAATGGACAATCAATGGATTGGTGTCTGATGAGGAGATGGAGGCAGAAGTCGCCAATTTGACTTTATGAGTAACAAATTATTTTCTCATGAAACAGTATTACTTCATGAGGCAGTGCAGGCATTAGCCATCGACCCTGCAGGAATATACATAGATGGGACCTTCGGCAGAGGAGGTCATAGCAGGGAAATTTTAAGGCAGTTAAATACTAGCGGTCGTTTGATCGCGTATGACAAGGATCCTGAGGCAGTCATGGCAGCTCAGGACATCGCAAACACGGATAATAGGTTTTCGATAATGCATGATAGTTTTTGTATGCTCAAGCAGACATTGGCGGATCTAAATATTACACAGGGTGTGAACGGCATCTTATTGGATCTGGGTGTCTCATCTCCACAACTGGATGATGCCGATCGCGGTTTTAGTTTCAGCACGAATGGTATGCTGGATATGCGAATGGATACTTCCCGAGGTGAGTCTGCGCGTGAGTGGTTATCTCATATAGAAGAACAGGCTCTTTCAGATATTATTAAAAAGTATGGTGAAGAGCGTTTTCATCGTCGTATTGCTAACGCGATCGTTGAGTATCGTAAAGAATCCACTATCGAAGACACCGCCACTTTAGCAAAAATTATCGCTGCAGCGACTCCATTTCGTGACAAACATAAACATCCAGCCACTCGAACTTTTCAGGCCATTCGCATTGCGATTAATCGCGAGCTCGAAGATTTAGAAGAGTTCTTGAGCGAAGTACCGAATCTGATAATAGGCGGCGGGCGACTGGTGACTATTGCATTCCATAGTCTTGAAGACCGTCCAATTAAAAACTATGTACGAGAACAGCATCGAGGCATTCCTAATGACTTGCCGATGGATTTCCCTGTTCAACCTGAAGTATTCAAGGCATGTTTAAAACCTATAGGAAAGCCGGTGCGAGCAAGCGAGGAAGAAATCAGGGTTAACCCAAGATCACGTAGCGCCATTATGCGTATCACTGAGCGTGTAAAATGAAAAGGTACCACTTGACTTTGGTAGTGGTTATAGCATTTTTGATGATGACCTCAATGGGGTTAATTTATGTAAAACATCAAAGTCGAAATTTTTTTAGCGAATTGGAGATCTTAAAAAACAAACAACATAAACTGGATGAAAGCTGGGGGCGATTGATGTTGGAGCAAAGCGTTTTGTTATCGCATGACATGGTAGAACGCGTTGCACGTCAGACTTTACGTATGCAACAACCCGTGGATAAGCAACTTATAGTGATTAAACGATGAGAACCCGACCTAATAAAATTCCTGAATTTTTGAATCGTCGTTACCTAATGATGCTGGTATTTTTAGTGATGATCATTGCGTTATTTTTGCGTGCCACTTGGTTGCAAGTAATTGAACGTGATTTCCTTACACAGAAAGGCAGTGCACAACACATGAAATTGATCAAAATGCATGCCTATCGAGGAATGGTCACAGATCGTCTGGGAGATCCTTTGGCGATAAGTACGCCGATTCACGCAGTATGTCTCAATTTGAAAATATCAAAATTGAGTAATAGACAGTTTTCTAAGTTAGCGTCCATATTGGGTATCAGTGTTAGACAATTAAAGCGTATTAAAAAAAGTGTGTTTTGGAAAAAGCGTCAACAAAAAGAATTTGCGTATGTGAAGCGTCAGGTACGTCCCACACTTGCGCGTCGGGTTATGGCACTCAATTATAAAGGAGTCTATCTAAAGCGTGAATTCAAGCGTTATTACCCTACCGGTTCTACCACTGCTCATGTCGTTGGATTTACGAACTTTAAAGATGTAGGGAAGGAACGTATTGAAGTAGGTGCCGAAGGCGTAGAGCGTGTTTATAACCGTGAATTATCAGGAATCCCTGGTTCGAAGCGTGTGCATAAGTCTCGTGATGGTCGTTATGTTGAAAGTGTTGAGCGCATTCGGACTACCTTGCATGGTAAACCATTAGCCTTAAGTATTGATCATCGTTTGCAATATTTAGCCTATCGCGAGTTAAAGTCAGCGTTGCGTAAGTATCGAGCAAAGTCTGGATCATTAGTTATTATGGATGTTCGTAATGGAGAGGTTTTGGCGATGGTTAATGGGCCTTCGTTTAACCCTAATAAAACTGATAGACGTCGATGGCATGGTAATTTATATCGAAATAGAGCAGTCACTGATCCTCTTGAGCCAGGGTCTACGATTAAGCCCTTTGTGATCGCAGCAGCACTGAATGCAGGAATAATGAAAGTTAATACACGTATTAATACGAGTCCTGGGACTTTAAGGCTGCCTGGTAAGTATATCATTCGTGATATTCATAATCATGGTATGCTGAATTTGACTAATATTTTAGCGAAATCCAGCAACGTAGGGATTAGTCGAGTGGCTTTTAAGGTGGGGGCAAGCCGTTTATGGAAGCAATATCAAGCAGTAGGGTTTGGTCACTCTACTCGCAGTGGTTACTCAGGAGAAACAGGCGGTAAATTAAGCAGCCATAAAAAATGGGGTAAGACTCAGATTGCGTCACATTCGATTGGATATAGTTTGTATGTAACGCCATTACAGCTTGCGCAAGCCTATGTAGTATTGGGCTCAGGTGGATTTTTAAAACCAGTGGCAATGTTACGCCAAAAGCCATGGGTTCAAGGTAAGCGTGTTATGTCACCTCGTGTGGCCACTGATGTAGTCCGTATGATGGAAAAAGTGGTCAGTGAAAAAGGGACAGGTAAATTGGCGCATGTTCAAGGATATCGAGTTGCGGGTAAAACAGGCACTGCGCGAATTGTAAAAAAAGTTAACAATCAGAGAATTTATTCTGATCGTAAACATCGGGCATTATTTGCGGGTATGGCCCCTGCTAGTTCTCCACGGTTGGTGATAGTAGTTGTCATTAATGAACCTAAGGGAAAAGAGTATTCAGGTGGAGCAGTGGCTGCGCCTATTTTTGCACGTGTAATGAAAGATGCATTACGTATATTAAATGTTTCACCGGATAAAATGCCTATTAGCCACAAGACGATTAAAATTGTGGGTGGGCGCTCATGAATATGACAGTACGTAAAATTAACTCAATCATGTTGGATGATTTGTTGGCAGGCTTGCTTGAGCAAGCAGTGGTCACTCACTGTGCCATTAGCGGTCTAGCATTGGATAGTCGTCAGGTAAAGGCTGGCGATTTATTTATCGCTTGTCGTGGAACTCATGTGCATGGTGTGCATTATATAAGGGCTGCAATTAAAGCTGGTGCGGTGGCCGTAGTGTGGGAAGAACAGGGATTGGATGAGGGGGATAATATCGTTCAATTAATTCCTGAAAATTCAGGAATTCCTATTATAAAGCTTGCTAATTTAAGGGAAAGTTGTGGGCTGATTGCCAGCCGGTATTATGCTGATCCATCCAAAAAATTATCCATGATTGGGATTACGGGCACTGATGGTAAAACCTCTTGTGCTCAATTTATTGCTCAGGCTCTCAATCAGGCAAAAATTACTACGGGCATCATGGGAACTCTTGGTTATGGCATGCCAGATCATATTATCACTGCCAGTCATACCACGCCTGATGCTATTCAAGTACAACAATTGATTAGTGACATGCAGAAGCAGCAAGCCCAAGTAGTGGTGATGGAAGCTTCATCGCATGGACTTGATCAAGGACGTGTGAGTGGGGTTCATTTTAACACTGCGCTGCTGACTAACTTGAGTCGTGATCATCTGGATTATCATTTGACTGTAGAAGCATATGCCGATGCCAAGCGAAAATTATTCACAAGCCCAGGGTTAAAAAATGTCATTTTAAATATTGATGACAGCTTTGGTCAAATGCTTGCCACACAACTTACTAACGATCGCAGTAAAAAAATAAATGTTATTGGTTATAGTCTTGAACCCTCAGTTGCGGCTAGTCAGGAAATTCCAGTGATCACCTTGACTGAATTACGTTTATTGCCAACGGGTATGAATTTGCATATTGAGAGTCCGTGGGGGAGAGCGAGTGTTAATACCAGTTTAATGGGTCACTTTAACGCGAGTAATTTATTAGCGACCTTGGCGGCGTTAACAAGCCAGGGGGTTAGTTTTAGAGCGGCTGCGGAAATACTCGAAACCATTGAAACAGTGCCAGGTAGAATGGAAAGTTTTGTCGGTCATATGGATCAACCCCGAGTGATTGTCGACTATGCTCATACGCCTGATGCATTACGTCAAGTATTGATAGCACTACGCAAGCATGGCCCTAATAAATTGTGGTGTGTCTTTGGTTGTGGTGGCGATCGTGATCAGGGGAAGCGTCCTTTGATGGGGCGAGCCGCACAAGAACTGGCTGATTATGTGACGATTACAGATGATAATCCTCGTACTGAGCCAGCAGAAGTGATTGTTGAGCACATCATGCAAGGTCTAACACCAGCCAGTAATATTACCGTTGAACATAATCGTGCGACGGCTATTAGTAAAGCTATTGCTGCTGCAAGTGCTGGTGATTTAGTATTAATCGCGGGCAAAGGCCATGAAACGATGCAAGTGATAGGGGAAAAACAATTGCCATTTAGTGACCGTGATTATGTTACTCAGTGTTTAAGGGGGTGGTGAATGAATAGCACTTCACTGCAAACTATTGCGCAATGGGTTAATGGGCAGTTACATCTTGGCAGTAACACAGAGAATAATGTCAATATTAATCAGGTGTCTACTGACACTCGAAAAATAGTGGCGGGTGACTTATTTATTGCGCTTAAAGGTGAAAATTTTGATGCGCATACTTTTGTAGAACAGGGTAAGGCGGATGTCGCTGCTGCAGTGATTGTAGAACATCATTGTGATGTTGCTTGTTCACAGATTATAGTGGAAGACAGCAGGCTTGCGTTGGGTGATTTGGCGCGTGCCTATCGTCAACATTTTACAGGCAAAGTATTTGGTATTACCGGCAGTAATGGTAAAACGACAGTCAAGGAAATGATTGCTGCAATTTGTAAAATCAAAGGTGAGACCTTAGCTACAATAGGGAACTTAAATAATGATATAGGCTTGCCGCAAACATTGTTTAATGTTCAACAACATGCTTATGCAGTCATTGAAATGGGTGCTAATCATCATGGTGAAATTAGCTATTTAACTAATATAGCCAAGCCAGATATTGCAGTAATTACTCATGCAGGATCGGCACATCTTGAAGGTTTTGGCGACATTCCTGGTGTTGCTAAAGCCAAAGGTGAAATTTATGAAGGCTTAGGTGAAAATGGCATAGCAGTTATTAATGCTGATGATCCACATAATGCTGTTTGGTTTGATAAAGCCAGTTCACATAAAGTTCTAACTTTTGGGTTGCATAATAAAGCTGATTTTTCAGCAGATTGGAAAGCAGGAGATACTGGGAATCAAATTGACCTGATTTCTTGCATTGAGGGAAACACTGAAACTACCCAAATTTCGATGAATTTATTCGGTGTGCACAATGTGATGAATGCTTTGGCTGCCGCAGCAGCCAGTAGTGCTGCCGGAATAGATTTAATGACTATCAAGCAAGGGCTAGAAAAGATGCAATCTGTGAAGGGACGGTTGCAGTGGAACTTGGGTCCTCAAGGGATGCGAGTCCTAGATGATACCTATAATGCAAACCCCACATCGCTAAGTGCAGGTCTTGCTGTTTTAGCCACAGTACCAGGCGAGCACTGGTTGATTTTGGGTGATATGGGAGAGCTGGGTAACAAGAGCGAAGAAATGCATGAAGAGGCGGGGCGTTTAGCGCGTCGCGCAGGCGTTAGCCGAATGTTGACGTTTGGAGTGCTGAGTCGTTTTGCTAGTGAATTTTTTGGAGAAGGTGGTGAGCATTTCACAGATCAGCAGGCTTTGCTGAATACTGTTAATAGTGAATGGAAGGGAGAGGGAGCGGTTCTGGTAAAGGGTTCCAGAAGTATGCAGATGGAGCAGTTCGTAGACGCATTAAAACAACAAGCTGTCGAGCAGGCAGCAGAAGAGGAGTACTGAACATGCTTTATCATTTGGCTGAATATTTACAAATGCAGGGTTATGAATTTTTTAGAGTGTTTCAATATGTGACATTGCGCGGAGCATTGGCAGTGTTAACGGCATTGTTTATTTCGTTTGTAATTGGGCCATGGATGATTCGTAAATTAAATTACAAGCAGTTTGCGCAGCCAATACGAGACGATGGCCCTGAGTCGCATCTACTAAAAGTAGGAACACCCACTATGGGCGGAGCTCTGATTTTAGTAGCGATTGCATTCACTACATTATTGTGGGCGAGGCTTGATAATCACTATGTTTGGGTTGTATTACTCACCACTCTAGCCTTTGGTGTAGTCGGCTGGATTGACGATTATAAAAAACTCGTATTGCGAGACCCAAAAGGCCTTGCTGGTCGTTATAAGTATTTCTGGCAATCTGTCTTTGGTTTTGGTGCAGCAGTTGTTTTATATTATTTTTCATTAGACTCTACACCACCTCCATCAGACATGAGGCTTTTTATTCCCGTGTCAGGGACAGCGGTATTTACCTTGTTCACTGCACCTGAAACGCAAATATTTATTCCATTTTTTGCTGAGTTTCATCCGCAACTTGGATTATTGTTTATACCCTTAGCGTATTTTGTGATTGTAGGGACGTCAAATGCGGTTAATTTAACTGATGGGTTGGATGGCTTAGCCATATTGCCAACAGTATTAGTAGGCGGCGCACTGGGAGTGTTTGCGTATCTTTCAGGACACGCAGAATTTTCCAAGTATTTGTTGATGCCAGATTTAGCCAACGTGCAAGAGATTGTAATTTTTTGCGGTGCAATAGTGGGAGCCGGTCTTGGATTTTTATGGTTTAACACTTACCCTGCGACTATCTTTATGGGTGATGTGGGTGCGCTGGCCTTAGGGGCTGCGCTGGGTATTGTGGCAGTATGTGTGCGCCAGGAATTAGTGTTATTTATTATGGGCGGCGTATTTGTGATTGAAACAATTTCGGTCATATTGCAAGTGGCCTCATTTAAATTAACTGGTAAGCGTATTTTTCGGATGGCGCCCTTGCATCATCACTTTGAATTAAAAGGTTGGGCAGAACCAAAAGTGATTGTACGTTTTTGGATTATTACGGTTATTTTAGTCATGATTGGCTTAGCGACTATTAAACTCAGATAATTACATGGAGTGCGGCATAAAGTGACAGACGAACGAAACAATCAAGCTTTAGTGGTTGGCCTAGGCAAGACTGGATTGTCTTGTGTGCGTTATTTACATGCGAAGGGTTGTCAGCTGAGAGTGGTCGATAGTCGAGAAAACCCTCCAGGGCTTGCAGAGTTTAAGCGAGACTATCCTCAGATAGAGTTTCACGGAGGTGACTTTAATGAGGCAGACTTTATTAGTGCCAGCGAGATTATTTTAAGTCCAGGGGTGACTATTAATACGCCTGAAATTCAAGCAGCGATTAAGCAGGGCGTACCCTGCTATGGTGATGTAGAAATATTTGCCCGTTATGCAACAGCTCCTATAGTAGCCGTCACTGGCTCAAATGGAAAAAGTACTCTAGTGACTTTATTGGCAAAAATGATTGAAGCCAGTGGTAAACGAGTGGGCCTTGGCGGCAATATTGGAATTCCAGTACTTGAACTATTGAGTGAGACAGAAAAAAATGTTGTAGATTATTATGTGTTGGAGTTATCCAGTTTTCAATTGGAGACGACCACTAGCCTCAATGCATTTGTCTCTATTATATTGAATGTTAGTGCGGATCATATGGATCGCTATTCCAGTTTGCAAGATTATGCTCATGCTAAACAGCGAATTTACAGTGGTGATGGTAAGTTGGTGATTAATCTTGATGATGAATTTGCGCAAACATTATTGCCTCCTACTTTAGAATCGCATCGTAAAGTTCTTTGTTATTCTGTGATGCATGAAGCCGATTATAGCCTTTGTGATAATGATAATGACGAGCATAAATCATTGTGTATTCATGATGAGCCAGTAATGCCTTTAACAGAATTAAAAATGCCTGGCTTGCATAATGTCTCAAATGCTTTGGCGGCTCTAGCGATAGGTGAGATGTTAGAGCTTGAGCCAATAGCCATGGTCTCAGAATTACAAAAGTTTACAGGTTTGATGCATCGCATGCAGTTTGTTGCTGAATATAATTCGCACCGATGGTACAACGACTCAAAGGGAACGAATGTGGGAGCAACCTGTGCAGCCGTTAAAGGCTTGCAAGGTAAGTCGGTATTAATTGCTGGGGGTGAAGCAAAAGAAGCTGATTTTTCTACTTTAGTGAATATTTTACCCGATCATGTACGAGCAGTGGTGTTGATTGGGCGAGATGCCGATGTGATTGAGTCTGCCATTGATGGGCAAGTAACAGTGGTTAAAGCGACTGACATGCACGATGCAGTCAAGCAAGCCGCTGCTTTGGTACAAGAGGATGATAATGTACTGCTGTCACCTGCTTGCGCGAGTTTTGATATGTTTAAAGGATTTGAAGATCGAGGTAACTGCTATATGCAAGCGGTGAATGAGTTTATTGAAGTGAATGGAAAGAGCTGATCATGCGTGATTTTTCTGTCCGTCACCGGCGTCTAAGACAATTTTCTGAAGATGAAGATTCTTCAGATGGTGTCTTGATTTTCGTGATTATTACACTGGTGTTGATTGGTATTGTTATGGTGGCTACCGCATCAGTGTCGATTGGGCAAAAGGAATACCAGCAGCCATTTTGGTTTGTAACTCGGCATGTGATTTACCTCTTTGTAGGCATTGCCTTGTCAATGGTTGTGTTGCGAATTCATAGTAAGGTTTGGTACAACAAGGGGCCTGTTTTATTAATTATTGCTATTATTTTATTAGCCTTAGTGTGGATGCCTGGACTTGGATTTAAAGCAAATGGTAGTTCACGTTGGTTAACGTTTGGCTTATTTAATGTTCAACCATCAGAGATTGCAAAGTTATGTGTCCTGATTTATTTGGCAGGGTATTTATTAAGACATAATGAAGATACGCGTGAGACCTTAGCCGGTTTTATTCGCCCCTTAAGTGTGATCATGTTGGTGAGCGCTTTATTATTGTCTGAGCCGGATATGGGTACGACGGTAATTTTATTTGCAAGCTGTATGGTCGTTATGTTTTTAGCAGGTGCCCGAATTACTGTGTTTGCTGCCATGTTTGGACTAATTGCTACATTATTTATATGTATTGCAATTTTTACCCCTTATATGCTTGATCGATTATTGTTGTTTTGGGATCCATGGCAAGACGCAAATGACAAAGGCTATCAGCTTACTAATTCATTGATGGCATTTGGTGTAGGAGGATTATTTGGGACAGGCTTAGGCAGTAGTGTGCAAAAACTACTATGGCTACCAGAACCCCACACAGATTTTGTATTCGCAATTTTGGGAGAAGAGCTAGGATTGGTAGGAACCTTGGCAGTGATTATGTTATTCGCTGTGTTAGTGTGGAGAATTTATCATATCGCGGCTTGCGCGCTCGAAAAACAAATGCATTTTGAGGCTTTTCTGGCTTATGGAATAGGGACTTTGATTGGTTTACAGGCATTTATCAATATGGGGGTCAATATGGGCTTGTTACCCACTAAAGGATTGACGCTACCCTTAATGAGTTATGGAGGAAGTAGTTTAGTCATGACCTTGATCTCTTTGGCGATGATATTACGTATTGACTACGACGTACGTCATGATGAAGAGCATCGTGCTCCTCGCCGTCGAAAAAAGTAATAAACTAAAATGAGAATAATAAAATGAGTAAAAGACCCGTATTAGTAATGGCAGGAGGCACTGGTGGACATATTTTTCCAGCTCTTGCAGTCGCAAAAGAAATGATGGCAAGAGGTATTCCTGTCGTATGGTTAGGCACCAAAAAAGGCTTAGAAGCTAAAATTATTCCGGCAGAAGGGATACCTGTCAAATGGTTATCAGTATCTGGTATTCGGGGTAAAGGAAAATTACGTTTATTGTCAGCCCCCTTTATGTTGTCGTGGGCAATCACACAAGCCTTATGGGTAATGATCAGTCTACGTCCAAGAGCAGTACTAGGAATGGGAGGTTTTGTGACAGGGCCTGGAGGATTAGCAGCAAAACTGACTTTTCGACCAATTTGTATTCATGAACAAAATGCGATACCAGGAATGACAAATCGTTTGTTATCAAAAATTGCCAAGCACGTATGTGAAGCTTTCCCACAAAGTTTTGGCAAACTTAAAAAGACAACACTTACAGGTAACCCGGTAAGAGCTGAAATTGTAGCGATTGTTAAACCAGAAGAGCGCTTGGCTAACCGTAGTAAGCCAGTAAGATTACTGGTGTTGGGTGGAAGTCTTGGTGCACAGGCAATTAATGATACTTTGCCTAAGGCGCTCGCTTTATTGTCTTCAGAGTTGATGCCTGAAGTAAGACATCAAGCTGGAGCACGTAATCTGGAGGCGGCTGTGAATAGTTATCAACAAGCAGGGGTCAAGATTAACCCAGTAGCCTTTATTGAAGATATGGCAGAAGCCTATGCTTGGGCGGACTTAATATTATGTCGTGCCGGCGCATTAACTTTGGCTGAAATAACCGCGACTGGAGTGGCTTCTATTTTGGTGCCGTACCCGCATGCGGTAGACGATCACCAAACAGCTAATGCGAAATATTTAACGGATGAAAATGCAGCGATTTTGTTGCCGCAACCGAAATTGCAAGCTGATGATTTAGCAGAGACTTTAAAAACTTTATTTGCAGATAGGGATAAATTACTGACTATGGCCAAAGCGGCACGTCACTTAGCGATCCCTAACTCAGCGGAACAAGTGGCTGATATTGTATTAGGAATGGCTCGTGGCAAATGATTTAACCCTTAATAAGTATGATAGAGAAACGACTAAAACGCCTATGAATACTAAAGATAATTTTCAGCAACGGCTGGGACGTACGCGACACATACACCTGATTGGGATTGGGGGGACGGGCATGTGTGGCATCGCTGAGGTGCTAATTAATCTTGATTATAATGTGAGTGGTTCAGATTTAAAACCGAATAAGGCTACTGAACGTTTGCAGTCCATGGGTGCGCTTATCAAGTTTGGACATTCTGCGTCACATATTGAGCAAGCGGATGTAGTGGTGACTTCCAGTGCGATTGATGCTGAAAATACTGAACTGTGTGCTGCTCATGCAAGACGGATTCCAGTGGTGCCACGTGCAGAAATGTTAGCGGAATTAATGCGCTTTCGTTATGGGATTGCTGTTGCAGGAACACACGGTAAGACAACGACGACTAGTCTGGTGGCTAGTTTGTTGGCAGAAGCAGGTTTGGATCCCACTTTTGTTATTGGGGGTCTGTTGAATAGTGCCGGCACTAATGCGCGTTTGGGTGAGGGGCAGTATTTAGTGGCTGAAGCAGATGAGTCTGATGCTTCTTTTTTATATTTGCAGCCGATGATTTCAATTGTGACCAATATTGATGCAGATCATTTATCGACCTATGGGGGTAGCTTTGATCGCTTGAAAGAAACGTTTGTCGAATTTTTACATCACTTGCCTTTCTATGGAGTCGCAATGTTGTGCATTGATGACCCAGAAGTTAAAAATATATTGGGCGATGTTGCGCGAAATTTTAAAACTTATGGTGTGTCAGAGGGTGCTGATTTTAGAGCGCACAATATCACTCAACAGGGACATGTGACTTCCTTTGATGTTCAATTACCTGACCGTGAGAATTTATTGCCAGTGAAGCTTAATATGCCTGGGAATCATAATGTATTAAATGCCTTGGCAGCGATAGCGGTGGCGGTTGAGTTAGAAATTGACGAACAGACTATTTTAAATGGCTTAGAAAAATTTCAGGGGATTGGGCGTCGTTTTCAGGATTACGGTGAAGTGAATATTGCTGACGGAAGTATCCTTCTTGTGGATGACTATGCCCATCATCCACGAGAATTGGCAGCAACATTTAAAGGCGTACGAGCAGGTTGGCCAGGCAGGCGGTTAGTGGTGGCATTTCAGCCTCACCGATATAGTCGCACCCAGGATTTGTTTGATGATTTTGTTCAAGTATTAGCAAAAGTAGACGTGTTAGTTCTGACCGAGGTTTACCCTGCAGGCGAAAAACATATTCAAGGGGCTGATGGGCATGCTTTATCCAAAGCAATTCGTGCACGAGGAAAGCTTGATCCAGTATTAGTGAATGATGTGGAAAGTTTAGGTGAAGAGTTACAGCACATATTAAAAGATGGAGATGTTTTATTAACGGTGGGGGCTGGAAATATTGGTGCGATGGCCGCCTGTTTTCCTGAGCAATTTAAACAATTTCGTGATGGGTCGAGTACTCACTAATCAATGATGACTATGGTAGCAAAAATAGTGTCAAATAAAGAGCAGCTTAGGCTTAATGAGCCAATGGCAAGGTATACCAGTTGGCGCGTGGGTGGTAATGCAAAGCAATACTATAAGCCAGCTGATCTGGACAGTTTGGTTGATTTCTTACAGCAGTTGCCGGTGGATGAACCATTGTACTGGTTAGGGCTGGGAAGCAATATGTTAATTCGTGATGGCGGGATCGATGGCACTGTGATCGATATGAAAGGAGTCAATCAGACTATAGAGGCATTAGGCGATAACCGCATAAAATTTGATGCAGGAGTAACATGTTCTAAAGCCGCTAAATTTTGTGCTCGCAATAATATGGGCGGCGCAGAATTTTTGGCTGGTATTCCTGGCACTATTGGCGGGGCATTAGCAATGAATGCGGGAGCCTTTGAAGGCGAAACATGGAATCATGTTCATACAGTGAATACAATTGATCGTTTCGGTCAGTTGCATACACGTAAGCCGGATCAGTTTACGGTGGGTTATCGTTTAGTAAAAGCACTTAATAGGTCAGAACCGGAATGGTTTGTTTCCGCAGAGTTTGAGTTCCATGATGCTTTAGACGAGGCTGGAAAGCAGCGTATTAAGATGTTATTAGAAAAAAGAAATAATTCGCAACCGATTGGTTTAGCCAGTTGCGGATCAGTGTTTACTAATCCAGAAAACGATTATGCCGCACGTTTGATTGAGAGTGTTGGTTTAAAAGGCTACTGCATTGGCCAAGCGTGTGTGTCAGAAAAGCATGCCAATTTTATTATCAATACTGGCGGTGCGACTGCCACAGATATTGAATCACTGATTTTATATATACAGGCACAGGTTCTCGCAAAAACAGCAGTAGAATTACATACAGAAGTACGAGTGATAGGAGAAAAGTTGTCATGAATAATCAAAAATCTATCACTGAGGTGACTGACGCTAAACAATTTGGAAAAGTAGCGGTATTGTTTGGCGGCACTTCTGCAGAACGCGAAGTATCTCTTAATAGTGGTAAGGCAGTGATTGCTGCCTTGCAACATGATGGTGTTGATGTCCATCCAATAGATCCTGGCGAGAATGTTTTTGAACAGCTTAAAAGTGCCCAATTTGATCGCGCTTTTATTGTGTTGCACGGTCGCGGGGGTGAAGACGGTGTGATTCAAGCCGTTTTACAGTCACTGGCAATCCCTTATACGGGCAGTGGAGTTCAGGCTTCAGCGTTAGCGATGGATAAGCTTCGGACTAAGTTATTGTGGCTAGGTGCTGATCTTCCTACACCGCCATTCGTGATTTTGGATAATGAAAGTTCGTTGGCTACAGTAGAGTCCACACTGGGTTTTCCCGTGATCGTAAAACCGGTGCATGAGGGCTCAAGTATTGGGATTTCACGCGCAGAGAACAATCAAGAATTGAAAGCGTCGTGGCAAGAAGCTGCCAAGTATGACAGTGAAATTATTGCCGAAGCTTGGATTACCGGAGGAGAATACACCGTAGCCATTCTTGATGGAGAGCCTTTGCCTGTCATTAAAATGGAAACAGATAGTGTGTTTTACGATTACGAAGCTAAGTATTTGTCAAATGATACAAGATATTTATGTCCCTGTGGTTTGCCTGCGGAGAAAGAAAAAGAAATACAGGCAATAGCGCTAAAGGCTTTTAAAATGGTTGGCGCACAAGGTTGGGGTCGAGTTGACTTTATGTTAAATGAACAAGGTGTAGCAGGATTAATCGAGGCCAATACAGTGCCTGGTATGACCGATCATAGTTTGGTGCCAATGGCAGCAAAACAAGCGGGTATCGAATTTAATCAACTTGTATGGCGTATATTACAGACCAGTATTTAATAAGCAATAGCAATAGCGATAACAGGATAAACGGAATTATGGCTACTAGATACGATGATAGTGATGATCAGGGATTGTTTGGCACGCGTGGTTTTCAACGTCTTGTCATTATTGGTTTTATATTACTTGCCTTGGGTTTGTTGGCAGGAAAGATATTAAATGATAAAACTTTGCCGATTAGAAATGTTCAAATTGGCGGAGAGTTTAAACATGTTGGTAAAAAAGATATTCAGAAAAAAATTGATCGATTGGTCCATGGGAATTTTTTTACAGTGGATATTCGTAAAATACAAGATATTATTCAGTCCCATGTATGGGTCGATAAAGTTTCTATTAGACGTGTGTGGCCAGATACTTTGCGTATTTTCATTAACGAAAAAAAACCTATAGCACGTTGGTCAAGTAAAGGTTTAGTCAGTGCTAGTGGTAAATTATTTAAAGTGCCTGTCCGAAAGGCTTATCGACTACTCCCCTTATTTGTGGGGCCGAAAAATTATTACCCTATAATGGTCACCAAATTTTTACGATATAAAATACTGTTTACGGATATTGGTTTGTCCATTCGTCAAGTGACTGTGACTTCACGGAGAGCATGGCGTATTCGTTTAAGTAATGGAATTGAAGTAAGACTAGGTAGAAGTAATATGGATTTTCGGGTGACTCGTCTGGTGAAAATTTATCAGTCAGTGTTAGGGAAAGTATCGAATAATGTACGTGCAATTGATATGCGCTATACCAATGGTTTCGCAGTGAAGTGGAAGCCAGGCCGTAAGGCGAAAACGTTTGCATACGGGGGTTAATGTTGATGTCTAAAAGGCCTAAAAACAGCATGATTGTTGGCTTGGATATTGGCACTTCCAAAGTAGTTGCGATTGTCGGACAGATAAACGAAACCGGGACGATTGATATTATTGGTCTTGGTAGTCACCCCTCACGGGGCCTTAAAAAAGGAGTGGTCGTTAATATTGAGTCTACTGTGCAATCTATACAGCGTGCGGTAGAGGAAGCCGAGTTAATAGCAGGTTGTCAAATTCATTCAGTGCATGCCGGTATTTCAGGTAGCCATATACGTAGTTTGAATTCGCATGGAATAGTCGCTATCCGTGATCGGGAAGTGAGCCCATTTGATGTGGAACGAGTGGTAGATGCAGCACGTGCAGTAGCGATTCCTGCTGATCAAAAAGTGCTGCATATTATTCCGCAAGAATTTATTATTGATGATCAGGATAATATTCTCGAGCCCACCGGAATTTCCGGGGTTCGTCTCGAAGCAAAAGTACATATTATTACCTGTGCGATAAGTGCCGCTCAAAATATCGTGAAGTGTGTACGTCGTTGTGGTCTTGAAGTGGATGATGTCATTTTGGAACAACTGGCATCCAGTTATTCAGTGTTGACAGAAGATGAAAAAGAGTTAGGGGTATGCATGGTTGATATTGGAGGAGGAACCACTGATATTGCTGTTTTTACTAATGGTTCTATTCGGCACACAGCAGTGATTCCATTGGCAGGTGATCAGGTGACTAATGATATTGCAGTAGCACTAAGAACACCGGCTAAGCATGCAGAAGATATTAAAATCAAGTATGCCTGTGCCTTAACTCAATTAGCATCACCAGATGAAACGATTGAAGTGCCCAGTGTGGGTGATCGACAACCACGGCAATTAGCCAGACAAACCTTAGCCGAGGTGATAGAGCCGAGATATGAAGAGTTATTTATGCTGGTGCAAGCGGAGCTTCGTCGCAGTGGTTACGAAGATATTATTACTGCAGGAGTGGTTCTGACTGGTGGCAGTTCAAAAATGGAAGGGGCGGTGGAATTGGCAGAAGAAGTCTTTCATATGCCTGTGAGGCTCGGAGAGCCTATGAATGTTTCTGGATTGGTAGATGTTGTGCGTAGCCCAATGTATGCCACTGGAGTAGGTCTGTTGATGTACGGCCAACATAATGAAACGAATTCTGATCGTGAGCTTGTTTCAGGGAAAGGCGTACGTGGTTTTTGGAGGCGAATAAAGTCATGGTTTCAAGGAAACTTTTAAGGTCGAAACCGGTAGCTTTATAAGCCATTTATGTTGTTATCCTTTGTAGGAGGGGTGTTATGTTTGAAATAGTTGATCCATTTACCGAAAGCCCGGTAATGAAAGTGATTGGGGTAGGCGGTGGCGGCGGTAACGCTGTCCAGCACATGGTTGAGGCGGGTATTGATGGTGTTGATTTCATTTGTATCAATACTGATTCACAAGCCTTACGCGGCACTGATGCAAAAACCGTATTGCAAATCGGCAGTAATATCACCAAAGGCCTTGGCGCTGGTGCGAATCCAGATGTGGGTAAGCAAGCGGCGATTGAGGATCGTGAGCGAATTGCTGAATTGATTGAAGGCGCGAATATGGTCTTTATCACAGCGGGAATGGGCGGTGGAACTGGCACTGGTGCCTCTCCTGTGGTTGCTGAAGTGGCAAAAGAAATGGGTATTTTGACTGTTGCAGTCATTACCAAACCTTTTGCATTTGAGGGCAAAAAACGTATGCAGTTTGCTTCCGAAGGAATTTCCGAACTTAGCAAAAATGTTGACTCATTAATCACTATTCCTAATGAAAAGCTAATTAGTGTATTAGGCAAGAGTGTCAGTTTGCTGGATGCGTTTAAAGCTGCTAATGATGTATTGCTTGGCGCTGTGCAAGGCATCACCGAGCTAATTACCCGTACTGGTATGATCAATGTTGATTTTGCTGATGTTCGAACAGTAATGTCAGAAATGGGCATGGCAATGATGGGGTCAGGTACTGCGACTGGTGATACTCGTGCACAAGAAGCGGCTGAGTTGGCGATCGCCAGTCCATTACTTGAAGACGTGGATTTAACTGGTGCAAAGGGTATTTTGGTGAATGTCACTGCTAGTGAAAATATGACCATGGGTGAATTTGGTGATGTGGGTGAAGCAATTAAGGGGTTTGCCTCAGAAAATGCCAGAATCATTATTGGTACTGTATTTGACTCAAGCATGGGCGATGAATTACGAGTGACTGTTGTTGCAACGGGTATAGGAGCACGTAGTGAAGCCAGTGCTGCACCAATCCGTTTAGTGCATCGAACTCAAACAGCTGCGGCAACGGCAACCACTGCTGGAACCTTAAATGTCAACACAGGCTATGAGCCAGATACAGGTTATCATCGTGAGCAGCGTCGACAGGTAACGGAACAATTGAATCCTAATTCTGATGCAGATATGGCGAGACTGGAAGTCCCGGCATTTTTACGTATTCAGAACGATTGATTCAGGTTAATACGCCTTAAAGCGTCATTAATTTGCACTTCTAGCTTATGCCCTATCACCCCTCGGGGGATAGGCTAGTGAGTGTGTCCCTGTGTTTTATTGTGTTTTCTAACAAACACTCATTTCTCTTTTTTAGTTCTATATAATCAAAATCTAATATTTTTATTTTCTTCATTACATCATTATATTCTTAATGGATGAATATTAAAGGAATTTACTGTTTAGCCGTTGAGTATGCTGAGAGCTGGTAATAAGTTTTTGGTTTTTTGTAAGCTATTGATAATTTGTTTTTATTGTCAAAAATTGAAAGTTTATAAGGAAATTTTATAGTTTGATTAGCAGGCATCCAACAGGAATGTGAGCATGGTCACTTTGCCTCACAAGACTGCTGTGATACCATCCAGTTACATAATGATAATAATCAAATATAAATCCATTGCGCTAGGGAAACAATAATTAAATGATTAGACAACGCACGCTTAAAAACGTCATTAGAGCTACTGGAGTAGGGCTACACACAGGTAAAAAAGTTTATTTAACCTTACGTCCGGCACCAATAGATAGTGGGATCACTTTTCGAAGAACAGATTTGGAGCCAGTTGTTGAAATTAAAGCCCAGGCAAAAATGGTGGGAGATACTAGATTATCTACCTCATTAGGCCACGGAGAAGCTTGTATTTCAACGGTTGAACATTTGTTATCAGCATTAGCGGGCTTGGGAATTGACAATGCCATCATTGATGTCAGTGCTCCAGAAGTGCCTATTATGGACGGCAGTGCAGGTCCTTTTGTATTCTTGATCCAGTCTGCAGGCATTGAAGAACAGGATAAAGCGAAGCGTTTTATTCGAATTAAGCAGCCTGTTAAAGTGGAAGATGGTGATAAGTGGGCAAGATTTGATCCGTTTGATGGTTTTAAAGTTGCTTTTACAATCGATTTTAATCATCCAGTTTTTTATGCGCACGGACAAAAGGCTGAAATTGATTTTTCAACCACGTCATTTGTACGTGAAGTAAGTCGTGCTCGTACCTTTGGTTTTATGAAAGATATCGAAGAATTACGAAATAATAAATTAGCACTTGGTGGAAGTCTGGATAACGCTATTGTAGTCGATGATTTTCGGATTTTAAACGAAGATGGTCTTAGGTATGAAGATGAATTTGTAAAACATAAAATACTTGATGCTATTGGCGATCTTTATTTGTTAGGTCATAGCTTGATTGGTGCATTTAGTGGCTTTAAATCAGGCCATGAGTTAAATAATAAGTTACTTAGAGCTCTGTTACAAAATGAAGCAGCATGGGAAGAAGTTACTTTTGATGATGCTGCCAAGTCACCTATTTCGTTTGTACAGCCAGCAGCTATTCCAAGTCCAAATCCTAGTTAAATCCCTTAAAACTTAGAAGGTTCAGTTTCATTCACTGAACCTTTTTCGCTTCTTGTCTTCCCTGATTTCTGGAATAGTTTATCTTGTACAGTATTGAGACGTGATAGCTATCTCTTCCTTACGAAATAGTATTAAAAATTATTGTACCTAATTCCTTTTTAGTGAAAGTGTATTTGATTCTGTTTAATAACAAGTCAAGATAGTGAAATTGTATTTCTTCAAATTTTAACCACTGGACACTGCATTATATAAGTTGTTGAGATTTTTTTGAAAGCTTATGAAGACCCTCTATCACAGCTGAATTTGAGGGATTAATGATTTGTAAATCAAGGCGATATCGAGTATGAATAAAGCAGTCATTGATCTGCCTAAATGTTGTAACATAAATCGGATATTAGTGATTAAGTGGAGTGCTATGGGTGATGTAATGCTTGCGACTTCTGTATTTGAAGATATCAGACAAGCATTTCCCAAAGCTGACATTCACTTGAATACTTTACCTCTATGGGTAGATCTTTTTAAACAGGACCCACGTTTTGACAAAATTATTAGTATCGATATACGGTCAAAAGGGAGCAAGTTAAAAAATTATTGGCAGTGGCTTCGCGAAGTTAGAACTAACTGCTATGATCTAATCATTGATTTACAAGCTAACGATCGTAGCTCGTTATTATTACGGATATTGAAATATACTGGTCGTTTTCCTAAGTATTGTATTGGTAATGTTAAACGCTCCCCCTACACTGTATACCCGCCTAAAGATTTTACTCAAACAACTGAGATGACCTTAAGTCAATCCGCTATACAAGCAGGTGGAATACCCATAAATAGTAAACGACCTGTGTTGCATATCCCGAAAGATAATCTTAATGCAGTCAATCTACTTATAGCAAAGCACAAATTAAAAGCGGGTGAGTTTGCCTTGTTTATGCCAGGTTGCCACGCAGCAGGCCATCTAAAACGTTGGGGCACTGATCACTATAGTGAGCTGGCAAAACTTTTACTAAACACTAGCTTGAAAAATATTGTATTGGTAGGCGCCATAGATGAAATGGATGATTGTAAGAAGATAAGCCGATCAGTCGGAGAGGGTATTGTTAACCTATGTGGTCAAACAAAAATTCTGGATATTGTGCACTGGGCAGAAAATGCTCGCTATATAGTGGCTAACGATAATGGTACTGCTCATGTTGCTTCTGCGACCGAAACTCCAATGGTAGTGATCTGTGGACCCACTGATCCTCTTCGCGTTAAACCTGCGGGAGAGAATGTACTGGCAGTGCAGGCTAATATTGAGTGCCGAAATTGTTACTCTAAAACGTGTAGCCATCATTCCTGTATGCAAGGTATATCTGCGCAAACAGTATTTGAATTACTGCATAAGAAGTTACCTCAAGAGCATGGCTCGTTGTTAATTTTCCCTGTCCATATGCAAAAAACTTTAACGCTCTAATGACTCTTTTAATAATTTACTCAATATTTGAGCATAGACTCTATTCCCGCTAAACGTATTATTTAAGTTGTGAGGCAATGTCGAGGACAACATTACTCAGAGTTTCTGCTACTACTGGCATAGTATATTTCTCCACTACTGTTTTGTAAGCTGCATTTGCAAGTTGAGTAGCGAGCTCTTTATTAGTAAGCAATCGCTCTATGGCGATTGCCAATTTTTGAGGGTCTTCCTTAGGAGCTAATAGTGCATCATATCCGTCACTCACAATTTCGCAGGGACCTTCACAGTCCGTCACCACTACCGGAATATTATGTAAAAAAGCCTCTAATAATACAATACCAAAAGACTCACGTCTTGAGGGGACACAAAAAATATCACATTGTTTGAAAAAATCCTCTTTGTTTTCTACCCAACCGTAAAATGTCAGGCTATTATCAAGTTTCAGCTCTGAAGCCAGTTGTCGCAAGTTTGATTCATCAGTTCCTGCACCACCCAGTACAGCTTTAAATTCTATAGAGTGTTGTTGAATTATACTTAGTGCTCGAATAAAGACATCAAATCCTTTGACATTAGAAAATCTGCCCATAGCTCCAATCACTATTTTTTTATTGGCTGGCTTTTTTTGGATAATAGTACTCTTTTTCTTATTCTCTCGAATCATATTGGGAACTGAGAATATTTGTTTTGAGGGGTATCCTTGTTGAATAAGTTTTTCTCGAATATTGTCAGTAATGCTAATAATTGCATGACACTTGATAATATGTTTAAACCAGTAGTTATGACAAACACCCACAAGCATAGTTTTAGCGCCTGCCATTCGTAGAAGGGATATACTGCGGCTGCCATGGGCAATCACTAAATCGGGTTTAATTTTCTTTAACTTACGATGTAGTTTCCAAGCAGCAATAAAGTCCCATTGGCCTTTATTGCTGATTTCCCAGACGGGTAGCTGTAATTGGTTGGTCATTGTTGAGCATGAAGCTTCGGGATGAATAAACACATGAACATCATGACCTTTTTCAGATAGGGCTTGGCAATAATCTACAAATGCCTGCTCTATTCCACCCAGTCCTTTACCGAACATTGCATTCACTATTCGCATAATTTATATATTCTCAAATACATTATTGGGGCTGTTTTTTAATCTTAACGTTCGGGCTTTGGCTGAATCCTATCCCCACTGCTAACATCCACCAAGAGACCATGCCCCAAAAGCTACCATATAAAGCCATAAATGAGTTGAGTGGAAAAAAAGCTATAAAAATAATAATAAACCATGGCGTCATTTGCTGTTTGTTTTTCTTATCACATTGCCAATAGTAACGTATCAGGATTATATAAAACAGAAGGTAACCAAGAAGACCAATAATTCCAGTTTCTGAGCTTACTTCTAGTATAAATAAGTGAGGATGTGTTGATCCGATTTCATTTTTTCCTCGATTCATCCAAAAGTTACTTTTTAAGGCATTGTCAGCATATGCATAGCGGTAACCACGTGGTCCAACACCATTCACTGGATTATTAAAATACATATTTCTAGCAACAACCCATAACGAAAGTCTATATGAGGTAGATTTATCAAATTTGTCGAAATCTGTACTAAAAACTCCAGTGGTTTTTCCTATTCTGGATTTCACATAGGGTATTTGAGAGGCTGTCGCTATCGAAATTATTACTATTGCGCCAGCCAATAGACTAGTACGGAATTGGATTTTGCTATAGTGAAGTAAAAGCATTAACAATCCATATATTGCACCTGCCATTATAAACATTATCCATGCATGTCGGCCACCACCTAATAATATCAATACTATAAATAAAGGTAATAATAACCAAACGATAGGATAACGTAAGCGTGTTTTCCTTATTAGCTCAAATACTAATGGTGAAAAAATTGCTAATATTGTTCCGAGTAATGGTTTGGGACTAAAAAATCCTGTTAGTCTGCTACCACCCATAGGAGGATAACCCAGTAAATTATACCCCCAAAAATACTGTACAAGTCCATCAAAACTAAAAAGAGCCAGTATTAATAATATTGCCTGTGTAATTCTCAAGCGAACGAATTCATGTTGCATAACATAGAGAATGAATACCCCTGCTAAGGGGAAAAGTAAATAACGAGCGGTAATACCACTACTACGTGCGAAGTTTACTGCATCAGGCAATGATAATAATATTGGTATCCATAGACATAAAAAAAGTAACCATATAATCCGGTAAGCTTTCGAATGCTGTCTTATTTTCTCGCGCTTTCGGATTATTATCACAAGTCCAATAATGGCCATTATTACTAGTGGTAAATTAAATGATGTTCTGGTGGTAAAAAAAATGAGACATGAAGATATTAGTACCCATGCATAATTAATTCGAATCCATTTGGTGACTGCTTGTTCGTGCATGCTTTCTCCTGTTATTATTAATAATTTGTTATATAGAAAGTGACTACAGCCTCATTAACTTTCATAATAAGTTCACTTGATTACTATTGTATTGGCTAGTGGTAGGTGGGTTACTACGTAGTATGGCCATCAAGTTCTGTTTCGCAAATAAAAAATGAGTTTGCCGGCTTTTAGTGATTAGTATTAATTGATCCAGTTACTCGGTACGTTAAATGTTTTTTGTTTTTTTGATCAGTATTTGTCGGTTTAAAGTAAAAACTCCTTAGTTTATAGTAGGCTTAGCTATATAAATATTAATTGTTTGAAGTGTTATTATCAGCATCGATATTTTCAATAAAATGCATTAGAGCATTTTTAAGTTCAGAGTCTTCCATGGCCTCAGCAGTCTTACGAATAGACTCTTGAGAATGTTGGCTAATTTTTGCTCTTGGCAAGGTTTTTGTACTTACTTCAGGGGACGCCGGGATTACGGCTATGCTTACATTTTGAATGGAAACTCCTTTTCTAATCAAAAAGTTACTGATCTCACTTGCATGTAGGCGTAATTTATAGCACCATGCAGAGGTACGTGCATAAAGGGTGATATTTCCCCCATTTAAATTGGCAATTCCACAATGTTCTCCCATAGGGTTGGGTAGGAAAGATTGTAAAGATTTATTAAGCTCAAGTAAGCGAGCAGCCTTGGAAATGATGGAATTGTGACATAAATCGTGTTTTTTCAGTATTTTTGATAGAATAATAGGTTTAAGTTTTTTCATTTTTGCACGATAATTATAATTAATGGAGACCAATAGAGGTCTCATATATAAAAGTACAGGCCAATGAATATAATACTCTTTACAAAATATATTGGTAGTCCAATGACCCTGCGTATGGGGCATTCAAAATTTTATATTATTTCCATGTCCTTTATCGTTTTAACTTGTTCAGGATTATTTTATGCAGGTTATTGGTTAGGTCAGGCAAACACCTTGGGTGACACTGACTTTGGTAGTAATAGTAGCAAAATCAGTCAAGTCTCTAAACAACGTAAACAACTCGCCAACCTTGAACGCACTACTCAAACTTATTTAATTCGTCTTTCTACTCACCTTGGTTTGTTAAAAGCTCATATTATCCGTCTTAATGCCTTTGGTGAACGTATGACCAAAATGGCTAAACTGGATGCTAATGAATTCAATTTTAAGTCTGTTCCAGCGCAGGGAGGGCTTTATCGTCCTCTTGCTGGCACTACTGTAAAAAGTCAGGACTTTTTTGCTGAAATGCATCGCTTGTCAGCAGTATTAAAAGATCGCGAAGCAAAGTTGAGTGCACTTGAGTCGATGTTATTACACGCCAACATACAACGAGCAGGTACCCCTGAAGGCAAGCCAGTCCGTAGAGGATGGACTTCTTCTAGTTTTGGTGGCAGACGTGACCCTTTTACAGGTCGCCGAACTTTTCATGACGGAATTGACTTTGCTGCCCCTATAGGAACTCCTATTTATACTGTAGCAGCAGGCGTAGTCACGGCATCAGGACGACGTGGAGGCTATGGTAATACGGTAGAAGTCTCTCACGGTAATGGCCTAGTGAGCCGTTATGCTCATAACAGCCGTTTGTTAGTTAAAGTAGGGGATAGGGTTCGCAAGGGTCAAAAAATTGCGTTAATGGGGAGTACTGGTCGATCAACAGGTTCGCATGTGCACTATGAAATACTAAAAAATGGTAAACCCATTAGCCCTCATTTATTTATGGTGAAAAAAAAGTCAAAGAAGTAAGCACTAATAACGTAAGAATTTCACATTAAATTGAAAAAAGCCCGGATAATCCGGGCTTTTTTATGTTTAGAAGTGAAAGTTTAATGAGTGAGCGGCTATAGGCGAACTTTCTTTCCCTATAAGCAAGCTTGATCCTTCTGGGTCTGAAAATTGTTATTGGGTCAGCTAATTAAGATTAACACTCTGTTAAAATACTCTTATTTGTCACTAGCGATGAAGTATCTCTTTGAAATATCAAGCAATGCTTAAAAATAGTCAGTCTTTGTGACTTTTATGATAGGATTTATGTAGTTAAAGTGGTTCTAGTCTTATTTAGTGGTCCATGAATAATTCGATTTTTGGCAGGGTGTAGCATTTTTTCAGGTAGCTGCATCAAGAAACACTAGGCGAAGTCACCAACTTATTAGTGAGCTAGTGCATTTGATATTAATCTTTTACCTAAGACTTAGGTGACATGAGCAAATTTCAATAGCCTGGAAGGGGTTTTTAGACCCAATAGTTGAGCACGACGTTTCTATAGAGCAGACTTTTAAAGCGGTGCAAGTCAATGGGCGATAAGGCAAAAGTAGACGAAAGATTATAGTGCTCATATCAGTCTTTAAAGGCTAATTTTAACGTTGAACAGTATCAGGTGAATGGTCTTTCAATCAATTGAGAGAGAGCGATAGGTTTATTTTCCATTAATATACACTAAGTATTTAAATGATAAATTTTAATAGGGTTTATAAATAACCCTCTATAACTAAAAGTAACGACAAGTGACTAAATTATTTTTTTCAAAATACTTCGGAGCCTCAATGAACTTGCGTGTAGGTCATTCGCAATTCTATGTGGTTTCAATGATGATGATAATGTTAGGCAGCGCAGGGATATTTTATGCGGGTTACTGGTTAGGTCAGGATAATAGTCCGCAATATGGACCCGATGGCAAAAGAATCAATACAGCCTCAAATCATAGAAAAAAGTTTGCTAAAATAAAAAAGATGACTCAAACCTCTTTAAGGCGTTTTTCATTGCATGTAGGGTACCTTAAAGCAGGTGTTATTCGCTTAAATGAGTCAGGTACGAGAATTATCAAGCTCTCTAATGGCAAGATGAAAGATTTTGATTTTAGCGTGAATCCAGGGATAGGGGGAATAGAAAAACCTGATTATAAATTAGTGAATAGTAAAGATCTAACAGACGATATTAATCGTTTGTCGCGAATAGTGAAAGATAGGGAGCTGAAGTTAACCATGCTTGAGACTCTGTTGATCAATGCCAATTTAAGGCGCAATGCCAAACCAGAAGGACGACCAGTTCGTAAACGTGATGGTTGGGTTAAAATGACCTCTCGTTTTGGCTCACGACGAGACCCCTTCACTCGTCGTCATAAATTTCATGATGGAATAGATTATGCTGCTCGATCAGGGACACCTATATATACAGTAGCGGCAGGAATAGTGACTGCTTCTGGCTGGCGTGGAGGTTATGGTAAAACAGTGGAAGTCTCTCATGGTAAGGGGCTTGTTAGCCGATATGCTCATAACCGGAAACTGCTGGTTAAAGTAGGAGATAAAATAAGAAAAGGTCAAAAAATCGCCGAAATGGGCAGCACGGGTCGATCGACAGGTCCGCATGTTCACTACGAGATTTTAGAAAACGGCAAACCTATTAGTCCTCATCAATTTATGGTAAAAAAGTCTACCTCTAAATAAGCACAGAACATTGTTAAGTTAATTAGCTTCAGTCAATTTTTTTAATAGATCTCTGATGTTTAATTCTCACCCCTTCTAAAAAATTATTGTCAAAATTTCTGATAGTCTCTTGAAATATCCGGGATAATCCCGAAATATAGGGAGTCAAGTAGTCTTTTATGCTACGATTTGCTCCTTGCTAATTAAGCACTAGCCTTGTCTAAAAAACGGTCATCTGGAGTTATTCAGGTTTGATTATGTAGGGTGTGCTTTACGGTAGTAATTGCTGATATGGCTAATAAGGCAAAGTTATTGCTGACAGGTGAATGTACTAACAGGTGAATGTACTAACAGGCTTATCGGCAGTCTGTTGTGATGCAGTTATGACTTACTTGAGTCTCCTTAAATCTAATTCAGCGGTCTATGTGGCACTGATTTCAATCTGAAACGGAAAAAAATGATCAAGAATTTAATAAAACGAGTATTTGGTAGTCGTAATGATCGACTAGTCAAACAATTGATGGCTGACGTTGAAAAGATTAATCAACTTGAAGATAAAGTCAGTGCCTTATCTGATGATCAGCTTAAGGACAAAACACAAGAATTTCGTGAAAGGTTTAAGAGCGGCGAGTCATTAGATGCCCTTTTATCCGAAGCCTTTGCCGTGGTGCGAGAAGCCGGTAAACGGGTGATGAATATGCGACATTTCGACACCCAGTTAGTGGGTGGAATGGTTTTGCATCATGGCAAAATTGCGGAAATGCGTACAGGTGAAGGAAAAACATTGGTCGCAACACTGGCGGCTTACTTAAACGCAATACCAGGCAAAGGTGTGCATGTCGTTACCGTGAATGATTATCTGGCAGAACGTGATGCAGGTTGGATGGGGAAATTGTACGGTTTTTTGGGCATGACAACGGGTGTTGTTATAAGCGATATGAAACAAGATGCAAAGCAAGAAGCCTATGCTGCCGACATTACTTATGGCACTAATAATGAATTTGGTTTTGATTATTTACGTGACAACATGGCATTTTCAAAAGATGAGCTTGTACAGCGCGAACCATTTTTTGCGATTGTTGATGAAGTAGATTCAATTTTAATTGATGAAGCTAGAACGCCTTTGATTATTTCTGGGCCAGTGGACGATGATTCTGATATTTATGAAAAGATAAATGTCTTGATACCACAATTGGTTAAACAAGATAAAGAACATGACCCAACAGATATGGAAGCAGTTGATACGGGTGATTTTACGACTGACGAGAAAACTAAACAGGTTCATCTGACCGAAACTGGCCATCGTAAGGTTGAAGAGTTATTGACTGATAGTGGACTGCTGGCAAAAGACAGTAGTTTGTACGATTCTTCTAATATAAGTTTAATGCATCATTTGCTAGCAGGTTTAAGAGCACACGCGCTTTATCAGAAGAATGTCGATTATATTGTGCGTGATCGTGAAGTGTTGATTGTTGATGAGTTTACTGGACGAGTGCTTTCTGGGCGCCGTTGGTCGGATGGTTTGCATCAGGCGATTGAAGCAAAGGAACATGTCACCATTGAAAAAGAAAATCAGACTCTGGCGGCTATTACTTTTCAAAATTTATTCCGTTTATACACAAAACTGTCTGGTATGACAGGGACTGCTGATACAGAAGCTGCGGAGTTTCAGCAAATTTATAAACTTGAAGTGGTGGCGATACCGACAAACCTACCTTTGGCTAGAACCGATTTTAACGATCTAATCTTTTTGGGTGTAGAAGATAAAATGGAAGCGATTGTTGAAGATATCAATGATTGTAAACAACGTCAGCAGCCAGTATTAGTGGGTACGACTTCAATTGAAACTTCTGAATTCATTTCTGCACAGTTAACTAAGCATAAAATTTTGCATGAAGTGTTAAATGCCAAGCAGCATGAACGGGAAGCGGATATTGTCGCTCAAGCAGGTGCCCCAGGTTCAGTGACCATCGCGACTAATATGGCTGGACGGGGAACTGATATTGTTCTTGGTGGTAATTTGGATGTGGAGCTTGGAAAAGAAGAAGATAAAAGTGACCTGGTTACCCAAAAAATAAAAGATGATTGGGCTTTACGGCATCAAAAAGTTATTGAAGCAGGTGGCTTGCATATTATTGGAACAGAACGACATGAATCACGACGAATTGATAACCAGTTAAGAGGTCGTTCTGCTCGTCAAGGTGATCCAGGATCAACGCGATTTTATCTATCACTTGAAGATAACTTAATGCGAATATTTGCCTCTGATCGTGTGACTAATATGTTGAAAAGAGGCATGACACCTGGCGAACCCATTGAACATAAAATGGTGAGTCGTGCGATTGAAAATTCTCAGCGTAAGGTCGAAGCCTATTATTTTGATTCACGAAAAAACGTTCTTGAATATGACGATGTGGCGAATGAGCAGCGTAAATTTGTTTACGAGCAACGCAAACAATTAATGAATTCCGAGAGTGTTGCACAGCGTATCGTGGATATGCGTGAAGTGGTTGTTCAAAACCTAGTATCCAGTTTCATTCCTCCTGCGAGCCTTGAAGAACAGTGGGATATTCCTGGCTTAGAATCGGCTTTAGAAGAGCAGTTGGGTGCAAGACTCCCTATTGCTCAATGGTTAAAAACTGATACCGAACTCCATGAAGAAACGTTACATCAGAAAATACTAGCAGAGCTTATTCATGATTATGGCGCGAAAACTACTGATATAGAAAAAGAAATTGGTCTAGGAAAGATGGATGATGTAGAACGTGATATTTTACTCAGTGTGCTTGATCACGATTGGAAGAATCATTTAGCTGATATGGATTATTTGCGTCAGGGGATTGGCTTACAAGGTTATGCCCAGAAAAATCCAAAACAAGAATATAAGCGCCTCGCATTTGAAATGTTTGAAGAATTATTAGGCCGTATTCAATATGATGTCATTCATATGTTATCGACTAGTAATATTCTTAGCGAGGAAGAGTCTTTCGAACAGGAAAAAGCGACTCGTAGTGATAGTGATATCAATTATATGCACGCAGAGGCCCCTGGAATGATGGGCGAGGAACAAGAGCATGATGAGGAGCAAGAGCAGCCTTATGTGCGTGAAGGAAAAAAAGTAGGTCGTAATGATCCTTGTCCATGCGGCTCGGGTAAAAAATATAAAAAGTGTCATGGCAAGTTAACCTGAAACCTTATTAGATTTGCTTAATCATTTATGACGCGGTAATAATATGTCTACAATAGAAAATACAGTGAGCAATATTTCTGAGGGCAACGCTCAAGCGGTTGCTGGCATTAAGCTTGGTTCAGCTAATAGCCATAGTAAATACCAAGATCGAGATGATTTAGTACTGTTACAAATAGATGCTGAAGCCTCTGTCGCAGCAGTATTTACTCAAAATCTGTTTTGTGCGGCACCTGTTATTGTTGCGCAAGAACATATGCAGCAATCGACTCCACAATATTTACTGATTAATGCAGGCAATGCTAATGCTGGGACCGGCGATCAAGGCTTACATTCGGCTAGATCTTTGTGCCAGACTGTCGCAGCGCTTACCCATTGTCAGCCCTCTGAAGTGATCCCTTTTTCAACGGGAGTGATTGGTGAATCGATGGCGGTAGAGGCTTATGCTAAAGCGATTCCGTTTGCTTTTGAAAATTTGTCTGCTGATGGATGGGCGCTTGCCGCCAATAGCATTCTCACCACCGATTTAGTGTCCAAAACGGCCAGTGTCAATATTGAGTTGGATGGCGTTGCAGTAACAATCAGTGGTATGTGTAAAGGGTCGGGTATGATACATCCTAACATGGCGACGATGCTTGCTTATGTCGCTACCGATGTCAGTATTGCGCCAGAATTACTACCACTACTATTAGAGTCTGCTGTGGGTCAATCGTTTAATAGTATTACGGTTGATGGTGATACTTCTACTAATGATGCTTGTGTCTTGATTGCTACTCATCAGGCTGATAATAAAAAAATTGAAAAAAATTCACAATCAGCACAATTGTTTGCAGAGGCACTAAACCTGCTCATGATTAGTTTGGCACAACAAATTATTCGTGACGGAGAAGGCGCTACAAAATTTATTACGTTGAATGTGACAGGAGCGATTGATAAGGATAGTGCAAAAACCGTTGCCTTCACTGTCGCACATTCGCCATTGGTCAAGACAGCATTGTTTGCTTCTGATCCTAATTGGGGAAGAATTCTAGCGGCGATTGGTCGAGCGCCAGTAAAAGCATTAAATATTAATACTATTGATATTGCACTCGGACAAGTTCCAGTAATTGAAAAAGGCTTGCCTGCCGAACACTATACTGAAGAAAAAGGAATGGCTATTTTTTCTGAAAGTGAGATTGTGATCAACATCAATCTTGGAAATGGTCAGGGGCGGGCCACTGTCTGGACGACAGATCTTTCCTATGATTATGTAAAAATTAATGCAGAATACCGTAGTTAATCACTCATTTTTTCCTCGTATTAATCTCTTAGATTTTAGCCATAGTAGGTTCCAGATCGTTATAATGGCAAATACTATATTGAGCCTGATGTTATATGACTAATCCAAATAACTCCTCTGATACGGCTAAAAATATTATCCACGTTGCAGTGGCAGTGATTCGGGATGAGCATGGCCAGGTACTTGTGTCACGTCGCTTGAAACACGTTCATCAAGGAGGCTTGTGGGAATTTCCTGGTGGTAAGCGAGAGTTAGGGGAGTCCGTCTTTCAGGCGTTGCAACGTGAACTAATGGAAGAGCTTGCCTTAACGATTATTGCTGCGCGCCCCTTAATCACCATTACCCATGCTTACGATGATTGTAATGTATTACTCGATGTATGGGCAGTGACTTCCTATAGCGGAGTCGCAATATCATGTGAAGGGCAGCAATTTAAATGGCTAAGTCCACAATCGCTATTTTCTCTGGATATGCCAGCAGCGGATGTGCCTATTGTGCAAGCGGTCAACCTTCCAGATGTGTATCTTATTACCGCAGAACCAGAATACTTAGTGTCAGCATGCTGTCTGTCAGACACTACAGAAAATGACCAACATAAGAAAAAATCAATTAGTCGTTTCGTGACTGAGTTTACACACTCTGTTCAGTCAAGCAGTGTAGTACAATTGCGTCTTAAGAATATCCCCATTGATTCATGGACAAAAATCGCGAAAGAATGTTTGCAGATAGCAAAGCATAATAACTGTCAGTTAATAGTGAACGCTTCAATCGAGCAAGCGATTAGCATTGGTGTAACAGGGGTTCACCTTGATGGAAATCAATTGCAATATTTATCACATGACTTATCTCAAACCGGAAAGTCCTTATCAAATACTATTCAGGAACTAATCGTTGCGAAAGATTCGCCTGCTCATCTTACCCAATCATCTGCAAGTTCTGGCATGATGGTTTCGGCCTCTTGTCATAACTCGCAACAATTGCGCATGGCTGAGGACTTAGGCGTTGATTTTATTGTGTTGTCACCTGTATTAAAGACTGCCTCACATCCAGCAGCGAAGGGCATGGGATGGGAGAAGTTCGAAATTTTGACAAGAGAATGTAACGTTCCTGTTTTTGCACTCGGAGGACTGAGTGCAAAAGATATTTTAGTGGCACAAGAGAATGGTGGGCAAGGTGTGGCTGGAATAAGCGCATTTTGGAAGTCTGTTTGATTCAATCAATAGCGAAATAATAATGATAGAAAGATTTAAAGTGAGCAGACGTGTGGTGTTATGGTTAGGATTGATTGCGCTCACTGCCTTTATATTACAGCTTCAAGAGGCCCGTTATAATAATATTGACCCGCATGGCACTGATTACCATCTAATTGAAGTAGAAAAAACATGTCGTCTAAAACAAAGGTGTCAATTAAGGAAGTTTGTAGAAGGGATTGAGTTAATAATTCAATGGACTAAGCAACAATCAGCGAATCAGTATAGGCTGACTGTGCAGCATCAGTTAAGTATTGATCGAATCTTGTTTGCTGATATCACTAAAAAATCAGCCAAGCTTGAAGCGGGAGTAATTAGTGGGGAAGTTAAAGGGAAGGGGTTAAGCAAGATTAGCTCAAATATTTTGCAGTTAAATAAAATATTGCTTAAACAAAGCCAAACGAATATGAAGTATATTTTGTATGTGTTTACTGAAAATGCTATTTACGAAATTCGTCTAGGCTTATTACTTTAATGCCATAATTGTTTAATTGAGTGATCTATTTAAGATTTTTTGATTTAACATTAATAGCAATACAATCCACTCTCATTAATAGTAAGCAACAATTAATGAGAGATGAAAGTTTAAATTATACAGTAAGCAATTTTGAATACCACATCATCATGAGACTGCTTAGCTTTAATGGCAACATTTTCAGAGGTCATAAAGCGAACACTAACACGATGTTTACTGCCACTCACTTCAGGAAAATAGGGCGAGTCAGCAGGAAGTGCGATGCGCACTAATTGGCATGGCGTATTACTATCAAGAGTTTTTTGGTAAATGCCTTCTTCGGCAACTTCCTGATGGTGTAATGTACTTTCACGAATCAACTTTAAAATCAAATGTATAGCGCCACTTAACAGCTCATAACACTTTAGCCATTCATGAATCATGGCATGCCTTTCTTCACCTGGTATTTGTAACCAGTGATGATAAACAGGCAAGTCAAAATCACACATTCCACCGGGAATCATAACTCTTTGTTTGATGGCTAATAAAAAATCGTTTTTCTTGAGTTCAGACCCAAAAGGTTTATTAGTGGCGTAAATTTTGCTAATCAGTCCTTCAAGCTCTCCAAGAATTTCTGATAAGCGAGTCTGATCAATACCGGACTGCTGTTTTAATTTATTAAGACTGCCAGTATGTCTTTCAAGCTCTTTTAATATTTCTGTTTTAAGATCGCTACGAGCAATGACTTCCTGAATTTCCACCAGGCTCGTAAGGACCGCACGACTGCTCCATGATGAATGTTCTTCAAGAAAGTGATATATTTGCTTGAATAAAAATTCTAATCTAAGAAAAGATCGAGTACGTTCATTGAGCGGATACTCGTAGTTGGCTATATTTTCCACAAGCTAAATACCCTGTTAAAATTTATAATATTGCGTATTCACAACAGTAATTATCGCTGTTAATTTGAGAAATGTCATGCATTTATCATCAGTTTATGAATTTGTTTTCAGTTCTTTGGTTTTAATCCGGTTCAGGGGAGTGATTGGTACTGATCATAGAGTGTTATAAGGTCAATTTTGAATTGTTCTTGTGTTCCACTATTGTATAAAATGTCATCAGCTATTTTCCTACGTTCGAGGTCACTAATCTGTGAACCGATAATATTTTGTATATCTGTGCTTGAACGAGATTCATCACGTGCCAATACTCTTGTAAGCTGAAGTTTGGGGCTGCTCTCGATTACTAAAATTCGATCAATAAAGTCAAACTGTCCCCGTTGATGGAGTAGGGGTATTTCAATAAAAATGGGGGTACGTAAATTGTTATCTTGTTGATATGTCGCCAGCCATTGACGTAATGTGTGCTCAATCTTTGGATGGACTATTGTCTCGAGCAGTTGTCGCTGTTGAGTATTGTCGAAAACACGTTGTGCTAATTTGCTTCGATTGAGGCTCTTATCAGGATTTAATACTTGTGGGCCAAAAGCCTCGACTATTTCTAAATATGCCGATTTGCCTGGCTCAGTGATTTGCCGAGCAATCACATCCATGCTAATAACAGGACAGCCGGCTTCTTCTAAATAAGACAATGCGAGTGACTTACCAGAACCAATGCCTCCAGTAATAGCAATCACTGGCATATGACTTCTCCTATTTTCCTTACAGGGTTAAGAATAGCATGACAAACTGCTTAGCAGAAATAAAACATTATAGAGGTTCGGTCCTAAGCAAACCTATAGAGGGTCGGTCTAAGCAGTCCGATGCACGCTTCAGTCTGTGCAAGACGACGAGATTGTAATTCAACAATATTTTTATTCTTGATGCTAACCAGGCAAATTAATAGCTTGAATTAATAAAGCGACTAAAGCTCATGCGGCTTTTAGAGATTGTAGAAAATATACTTGATCAGCGTGGAGCTAAGATAAGGTTCGTCTGCATATCAGTGATTTTGTGCTAAGAAATTCCACTAATTTTTAGATAGCGATCAATGATTGTATCGCCCCATATCATACAGATCCAGCCTGCTGCTGCTAAATAGGGTCCAAATGGAATAGGAATGTTTTTATCTCTACCTTTCATAATAATTAATAAAATTCCTAATACAGCGCCCACGAGTGATGATAAAATTATTATCAGCAATAAATATTTCCAGCCTAACCAAGCCCCTAATACAGCCAGCAATTTAAAGTCACCAAAGCCCATGCCTTCTTTGCCAGTAAAAAATTTAAAACACTGAAATACAGACCATAAGCTCAAATAGCCTGCCGCGGCTCCAATAATTGCATTGACTGGTGTGACTGCAGGATTATATAAACTAAACAATAAACCGCACCATAACAGGGGTAGGGTAATATTATCGGGTAAGTATTGGGTGTCATAATCAATTAAACTAAGTGCTATCAAGCACCAAGTCAAAAATAGCATTGCTAGACTGATCCAGGTAAACCCAAAATAAGCCACCACAACAGCAGATAACACAGCAGTAAAAAATTCAACGATCGGGTAGCGTGGTGAGATGTTGACTTTGCAAGACGAGCAGCGACCACGTAAAAATAGATAACTTAATACAGGGATATTTTCCAAAGCAGTAATGAAGTGACCACAATGAGGACAGCTAGAGCGAGGAACGGCGAGATTAAACTTTTGTTGAGGATCATTTTGACTAGTGATTTTGGCGGAAATATCGGGCTCAGACTCAAAAAAAGATTCACACTGCTCACGCCATTCCTGCTTAAGCATTACCGGCAAGCGATAAATGACAACATTCAAAAAGCTTCCTACTAACAAGCCAAAAATAAAACCAGTTACTATGAGCGAGTCTGGATGTTGGATAAAAAATAGTGTTATTGAGCTTAGTAATAGCAAGAGGTGATTCCCTGAAGTGACTGAATAAGAAGCTTCTGATAATTAGTGAGTCAGAGGCTTCTTATAAATATAGTATCATAGGGCCAACAAACAAGTCTTATGCTAAGTACATTTGAATGGTAATAGGCGCAGAATTTTCTAAACCACCGCACCCATTTTGAAAATCGGTAAATACATAGCGACTACTAATCCACCGACTAAAACACCAAGAATGACCATGATTAATGGTTCGAGTAAGCTACTCATTGAGTCCACTGCGTTGTCTACCTCACCTTCATAAAAGTCAGCCACTTTACTTAACATTCCATCAATATTACCTGCCTCTTCACCAATCGCTACCATTTGTACCACCATTGGTGGAAAAATTCCGGCATCGCGCATTGAAAGTTGCAGTTGTCGACCAGTAGTGACTTCGTCTCGCATTCTCATCACGGCATCATGGTAAACAACATTTCCAGTGGCACCTGATACTGATTTTAGTGCGTCCACTAAAGGAACTCCAGCAGCAAACATGGTGGCAAGAGTTCTTGCGTAACGAGCGATACAAGCTTTATTAACGATACCCCCTATGATGGGGAGTTTAAGTGTTAAGCGGTCAAGTGAGCCGGCAAAGGCTTTAGATCTCCGTTTAAGTCGGGTCAAAAACCAGATGCCTCCCACAATTCCAGCAAAAATTACCCACCACCATTTTTGCATAAATTCAGATAAGTTAATGACCATTTGCGTAAATGCGGGTAAAGCAGCCCCAAAACTTTTAAACATATCTTCAAATTGAGGTACCACATAGACTAATAAAATTGCGGTCACTCCGAGTGCGACGGATAAAATGGCAGCCGGATAGAATAGTGCTTTTTTGATTTTAGCTTTGAGTTCTTCCATACGTTCTTTATAGAGTGCAATTTTATTCAGTAAAGACTCAAGAATACCGGCCATTTCACCCGCTTTGACTAGGTTACAAAACAAGGCGTCGAAATAGAGAGGGTGTTTCGCTAGCGATTCATTGAGAGTCGTACCCGATTCTATCTCATTTTTTACTGCATTCAACAACTTTTTCATATTGGGATTATCATGACCAGAAGCAATAATATCAAATGACTGAACTAGGGGAACGCCTGAAGACATCATGGTGGCTAACTGACGACTGAATATAGCAATGTCTTTGGGAAGAATTTTCTTACCTGCATTGCCTAGTAAGGGTTTAGGTTTTTTCCTCACCTTGGAAGGTTTAATTCCTTGTCGGCGTAGCTCAGCCTTAACCATCGCTTGGTTACGAGCGGTCGTTTCCCCTTTCAACTTTAGTCCCTTTCTATCGGACCCATGCCAGACAAATACGATCTCTTTTTTTTCTGCGCTTTTCTGTGCCATAGTATACCTTTAAGCTTTAGTCTTTAGTCACTCGGTTAATTTCTTCTAAACTAGTAATGCCATCTACGATTTTTTTTAATCCAGATTGACGCAAATCCGCATACCCTTCAGCTTTTGCCTGGTCTGCTAATTCCATTGCATTACCACCATCCATAATGAGTCGTCCCATATCTTCTGAAATTTTAATGACTTGATAAATTCCTGTTCGTCCTTTATAACCATTAGCGCATTGATCGCAACCCACGGGCTTATAAACCTTGATTCCCTTACTAATAGACTCCTCAGGAAACCCCTCTTCGCGTAAGGCCTCCTCTGGAATTTCGGTATTGATTGTTTTGCAATTATCACATAAGCGCCGTGCCAGGCGTTGTGCAATAATCAAGCTAACGGATGATGCTATGTTAAAAGGAGGAACTCCCATATTGGCTAAACGGGTTAATGTTTGAGGGGCATCATTAGTATGTAATGTTGATAATACCAAGTGACCTGTTTGCGCGGCTTTAATTGAAATTTCAGCGGTTTCTAGATCACGAATTTCTCCGACCATAATAATGTCAGGGTCTTGACGTAAAAAAGCGCGTAGTGCGAGAGGGAAAGTCATTCCCGTTTTAGCATTCATGTGTACTTGATTAATGCCAGCCAGATTGATTTCAACCGGATCCTCTGCAGTCGAAATGTTGCGGTCAGGTGTGTTTAGAATATTAAGTGCAGTGTATAAAGAGACTGTCTTGCCTGAACCGGTAGGCCCTGTGACCAGAATCATTCCCCAGGGGCGATGAATGGCGTCCATATACAGTTTTTTCTGTTCAGGTTCATATCCTAAGGCATCAATTCCCAACTTTGCTGCTGAGCCATCAAGAATACGTAATACCACTTTCTCACCAAATAAAGTAGGCAGTGTATTCACACGAAAGTCTATCGAGCGGTTTTTGGATAAGGTCAGTTTGATACGTCCGTCTTGGGGAACACGACGTTCAGAGATATCCATGCTAGCCATTACTTTAAAACGAGCTACCATACGTGAAGCTAATGCGACTGGTGGCTCAGCGATTTCTTGTAATATTCCATCCTGTCGAACACGCACTCTACAAGTCTTTTCGTAGGGTTCGAAATGAATATCAGAAGCGCCACGGTTAATAGCGTCTAAAAGAATTTTATTTATAAAACGAACGACTGGGGCTTCATCAACATCATCGCCGACTTCATCGTCACGACTTTCTTCTCCTGACTCGACGGTGAGGTTATCGAGATCTTCGTCTAATAGGTCGTCCATCGTAGACGTCTGAGAATTGAGGGCGGTTTCAATGGTAGTAGCGAGTTTGTCATCTTCGACTAAGACTGCGTCGGTACTAATGCCTGTGTGGAACTTGATTTGGTCTAGGGCATCTAAATTAGTGGGGCTGGAAATAGCAACAAATAAGCGATTCCCGCGTCGAAATAAAGGTAAGGCATGGTGTTTTGTGATGAGTTTTTCATCGACCAGTTTGATGGTTTCGTTGTCTAGCTCAAGTGTACTTAAATCAAAGTAAGGTATTCCGAATTCCTGTGCAGCAGCCCAAGCAATTGCGTCTGCCTTAGCAAGATCATTTTCCACTAGGTATCTTACAAAGTCCTTTTTCTTGCGATGCGCTTCTTCATTGGCTTTTTCAGCAACATTCTCAGCGAGAACGTTATCATTCACTAAGCGACGTGCCAAGCCAGTGAGAGTAATTTGTGGGTTTATTGATGCCATAAGAATTACGCGACCATATCCATATTAATTAGCCAATTATCGTTGTTATAGAGTTATCCCAATGCTAGCCTGATAGTGAGATGACTGGTGTGACACTGCACAAACGTTGTTTTCAGACATGTGGAGTGCTACAGACTGGTTAACGGCCTGTTGCATAGAATTTGAAGCACAAAATAGCAATTCAAGCCGTTTTTCGTCAATTAGTGAATGAGTCGCTGTTAATGACTCACATAGCTGTGTTCAATTATCGGTATTTGATAAGGTTTTATATCACATAAGTGATGTTTGATTTTAGGTCGAATAGAGCGATTCAATTTTTTCGGTCCAAAGTCGGGACTGAAACTCTACAGAATATTCTACTAGTTTAGTGTCACGTAAACTTAAGGCATTATGACGTAATAATTGATAGAGTGATTCGTCATTACGCAGGCGGACAATAGCTTGGGCAAAACAGTCTTTGTGATGACTGTTGGTGATCAAGGCATTGACCTCATTTTTTGCAATCTCGGTAATATCTGCATCATCACTAATAATAACCGGCAAGCCGCAACTCATCGCTTCTATCATCGCCATCGGTAAACCCTCACCCTGTGAGGTCATAATAAAGCTACGGGCTTTGCAATAGTATTTCGGGAGATTTTGAAAGGATATTTTACCTGCGAAAATAACCTGATGTTCGATATTTAACTCGATGGCTTGTCGTTCTAGGTTGTTTTTTTCGGGCCCATCTCCAATAATGAGTAGTTTATTATTATTTGGCTTACTACTGGCAAAGCTTTCAAGCATTAGGTCGATTCGTTTGTAGGCAGCTAATAGACCCACGTAGATTAGCTCATATTCAGGTATCGTTGGAATAGTACAGGAAAAAAAATCAAAATCGTGAAGATTTTGGGGAATAAAAATATTATCTGCATTGACTCCATTAACAAGTAATGTTTGAATCATTGGTTGGCCTCTAACGGCGACCAGATTGGCCGAGCGTACTGCTCGCATCGCAATTTTTTGTCCACGTTGCTTGCTAAAGGTGAGGCGCAAGTCATTTTTTCCCATTATATGTTGAATAGTTTTAATACGAAAAAGTTTACTGATAAGCCAGACATAGATTCCATGTGGCATAGTGCCAAAGGCAATTAGTACTTTAGGCCGGTGGAACAGGCATACCCCAAATAATTGAGTCAATCGCCAACATTCTGCGAGCGGTAATAATTTTTGAGCCCATTGTGGGACCGAATGGCATATAATTTTGTTTCCGCTATAAGCTTGTCGACGAATTAAATGAATCGATGTGATTAGTTCACTTTTTTGTAGAGGAAAAATTTTTGAGTGGAGTTTTGCGTCAATCATTCCTCCGACTATACAAATTTTCATTCAGTCCCTCCTGTTAGTGCTTTGCATCATGGGAATTAACCGGAGCTATCTTAGGTTTTTGTTTTAGAGGCAGCGAACTCTGACATGTTTTTATGCCACACAAAAAACAGTAATATAGTCAATAGTGCTTCACCGTGGTTGTGTCGATTACTAAAATGCTGATCGAGTAAACCATGAATGTGTTTGCTGTGAAATAGATCACTTGAGTGTGACAATCCGTCACGAATAAGTTCTTGTACTAACTCCGAATCATCACGCAACCATTGGTCAACTGGAACAGCAAAGCCATGTTTCGCCCTTAGACTAATCTCAGCAGGCAGTACCTTGGAGGCCACTGCGCGTAAGGAATATTTTAATTGTTTGTTATGGATCAATAGGTGGTGAGGGGTGCGTAAAGCAAGGTCCACTATCTCGTTATCAAGGAATGGTAACCGTGTTTCCAATGATACCCCCATACTGGCTCGATCAGTTTTAACCAGCATCTGATCAGGAAGCCAGTGCAGCAGATCATGTTGCAGCAAATTATGGATAGTGTGATCATTACTAGGAGTCAGTGTTTGTAGTGGCTTGTTGATGACGTTCGCTAAAATGCTATTTAAAAAAGTGTTGTCAAGCAAATGGAATTGATTCACATATTCTTCATATAAATCTCCATTGATCATGTTTAATCGTCTTGTGATTGCATCTAGATAGCGTCGTGTTTTGTGTGTTGCAGGAAATAAGCTAGCGATAATGTGTAGTATATTTTTGCCACTTTTCCGAATAAAAGCAGGCAGCATCCTTATTCTTTGTGATAGTAATAAACTATTATAACGTTGATAGCCTGCAAAAAGCTCATCAGCACCATCGCCACTCAGTGCAACGGTCATTTTTTTACGGGCTTGCTGGCAGAGCATTAATAAGGGAAACGCGGCAGGGTCAGAGAATGGTTGGTCATAGGCCTTACTCCATAAAGGGAGCATTGACGATAATGATTCAGAAAACTGATAATGATGATGTTGACAAGCACAGTGATCTGCTATTTTTTGTGCCCATGAGGATTCATCAAATGCAGGATCAGTAAAACCAACAGTGAGAGTTTGAAAGTCAGGTTTTTGTTGAGTAGCCTCTAAGGCGATTAAGCTTGAATCAATACCTCCACTTAGAAAACCTCCAACAGTCACATCGCTCAGTAAATGTCGCTGTATTACATTAGGCCAGAGATGAGTAAATTGTTCGTTAAATTGTTCAATATCCATTGCTTTATCAGGCATGAAATGGGGAGACCAATAAGGTCGGATAGACAGCTCAAAATTTCTATTCAGTGTCATATAGTGGCCAGGCGCTAATTGTTTAATATGTTGTAATAGTGATTGAGTTCCTGGTACATGTCGTTGTTGTAGATAGAGTGGCAGAATATTCGTTTGTACGGAAAAATGGACTGCGGGGTGTGCCAATAAACTACGAATATCTGATGCAAAAGCAAATAACCCAGGCTGGTGGATATAATATAACGGTTTTTGGCCAAAGCGATCTCGTGCTAAGTTCAGTTGTTGGCTGTTGGGATCCCAAAGTGCTGCTGCAAACATGCCATTAAATTCCAACCAGCATTGCTCTTGGACTGCGATAAAGGACTGCAATACTACTTCACTATCACTGAGCGTGGAAAAATGAATTCCTTTTTGAACAAGATTTTTTTTGAGTGATTGATAATTATAAAGCTCCCCATTGTAAACCAAACTCATCGCACAGTGTGGATCAATCAATGGTTGTTGTCCTCCATTGACATCAATAATGGCTAAGCGTCGCATGCCTAAATGAGTCTGTCCCTGATGATAGCTACCTTCATCATCTGGACCACGCTGGATCAGTTGCTTTAACATTGCGGATAGAACAAGTTGATCTTGTTTAGGATCTGTTTGTTGTCTAGTGATAAATCCACAAATGCCACACATTAGGAACCGAAACCTTGCTGCGGACTATTATTGACTATGGATTGTGGCGATTGTTGCGATTGTTCATGTAAATGAAATTGATAGTCTGCCATAGCCCTCATCATCCAAGCATTACACCAGCGTAATAAGGTAAATTTTTTTATGCGCCATGCACCTTGTTGGTAATAAAATCTTCCTTGTGGGTGGTACATATTGTTGAGTGCCCAATGAAAAATATTTTGAGCCATTTCAGCATATAAGGGATTGGGATCAGCGCAATGGCGACTAAACGTGATAATTCCTTGGGCCGCGCCGTGAATATCATGCGGAAAGTTGCAGTCACTCATCCAGCGTGGAGAGCCGTCTGGATTGAATAAATTCTCAAGGTAAAATTTCAAACCGAGCGAATATTCTTGATGCCAACATTGAGCGGGACCACTACTATGATAGCGTGCAAGCGCATCCAAGATAAACCCCGTGTGATAATTGTCATGACGAATATGTGAATCTTGTGGAGGGTCTGTATAAAACCAAGCTCCTTCTTTCGTTTGTTGCTTAATGACGTAACGGGCTAAACGTGTTGCCTTTTGTTCCAATGACTGGTTGGCTGATAATTGACTATATTGCATCATCACTGCAGCAATTAATATGCTGACATCCATGACTCGCATTGACATTTTTACTGGCATATAGGAATAGCAGAGTTCTTGTTCGGTGTCTTTAAGGATTGTCAGGTGTCGATTGAAAAATGTAAGCGCGCTTGAGACTGTATCCAAATATTGTTGCTTTTGTGTAACTCTATAGGCATCCAGAAAAGCTTCGCATACAAAACAGGTGACAACTGCATTGGGCATTTTACTGGGCGCAAAGAATCCAGGATCTTGCCAAGGGTAATGATAACCCCAGCAAGTGCCTTGCCACTGAGTGTCAGTATTAGAGCGCAGTTCTATTAATAGTTGTAGTAATTGTTCGGCTTCCTCAAGATATTCTGTTTGTTGACTAGTTTGATAACGTCTTAGCAGGCCTTGTATGATTAAGGCGAGTCCTTTTGGGTTATAAGATTTATGAGTCATTAAATAGGGACGCAAGTTGATTGGGAAGCGCATGACTCCTTGTATCGCTAGCATGCGTGGCCATTTACTCCACCCCATTAATAATTTCAAAATAGGACTATTAAGAGCATCATGTTTATTATAGCCCTGATAGGATTGTGTCCGGCTCCATTGATAGGCTGTGTCGAGTGTTTGCTGCAATGTGTGACTTAAGTCATTATTCATATCAATATTCATGTCTAGTAATATTCTCATAGTCGATTAATGGCTTAAGTAGCATGTGTTTGACACTCGCTATGATGAATTCCATTTTCAAATAGTTCTAGCCAAATATGCGTTAATAACATTAAATACAAAATAAAATAATGCCAGCGTAATTTTTTGGTAGGTTTAAGACGTAATATTTTTTTGATAAAATCTGGATTAAATAAACCGTAGGTAGTCACTTTGTCTGGACTTAACCATTGTTCAGCCATGCTTGATAGGTGTTGATGATAGAAGTCAGGAGACGATACCTGAAATCCGCTTTTGCGCCGCTGAATAATTTCCTTGCCTAATAGTGGCTGTAATAATTCTTTCAGAAAGCTTTTAGGCTTACCAGCAATCATTAATTGCTGGCGATTCAACTGCTGTACTGAGCTAATAAGCGGTTGGTCAACAAAAGGGACGCGGACTTCAAGACCGCAAGCCATGCTCATACGATCTTCTTGCCACAATAGATCATTCACCATTTTGTGTCGTGATTCAAATTCAGCCAATGCAGTGACTGGGTCGGCATTGGTAGGCCATATATTTTCTAGGAGTTGATGGCAGTCTGGTAAGCTTGAATCGAGCATTCGCTGACCGTAAATTTGTTGACGAAGCTTGGGGCTGTCCCATATATTCCGCATTAAGGCATAGACTTTTGGCCAACAGCTAAGGTGTTTCACGATTCCAAATTTTCGACTGGTCTCTGAATAGGGCGCAGCAGATAAAAATTGACTTAATTTTTCCCCGACTAGTCCTGCGATACGATGAGTGACGCCAGGCAGAAATCTTGAGAGTTGTTGTGCCTGATGCATAAAACGATGGACGTTGTATCCATAAAAGGCTTCATCGCCGCCCAATCCTGATAAACATACTTTGACTTTACTGGCTGCAAATTGTGCTAGTAATTTTATTTGTAATGAATTGATTTTAGGCACTTCAAGATGCCATAACATTTCTGCTAAACTTTTTTCAGGATTAAATAGTATCGCTTTACGGTGATTGACTAGATTCAATATTTGCGCGCTACGTTGCGCATAATTTGCTTCATGCGGGTCATCTCCTGCTTCGAGGGTAAAAGTCTGTAATGGTTTATCATTAGTAAGACTTTTTTGACCCAGCGCACAAATAGCGGCAGAATCAATTCCGCCTGATAGATAACAAGCCACTTCGACATCAGCCGTGAAGTGTGCTCTCACTGAGTCTTCTAACGCGGACAAAATATCAGTCCGCGCTGGTTCTGCAAATAATATTTTGGAGTGGGAGATTGTGCCATCGATACGCCAATGTAGAATCTCGCCAGGGGACAACTGCTTAATACCTTTGAATAATGATTGTTCAGCGGGTAAATAACGAAAATTCATTAGGGCATGCAAACTGCTGGTGGATAGCTCGGCATGATAATCAGGATGCGCTAAAATAGCTTTGGCCTCTGATCCAAACAGTAGTTGTTGTTGATTAATAGCAATAAATAAAGGTTTTATTCCTGAAGGATCTCGCACCAGAAAAGCTGAACCAGATTTTTTGTCCCACAATACAAAGGCAAACATGCCACGTAATAAATTGAAACCGGTGATGCCTTTGCTTTGATATATTGCAATAATGACTTCTGTGTCTGAATGCGTTTTAAACGGGTATCCTTGACCTTTCAATTGCTGCCGCAATTCCTGATAGTTATAAATTTCGCCATTAAAGCTAATCACGATGGTATCGTCATAACTACTCATAGGTTGTTGGCCAGACTCAAGGTCGATGATCGATAAGCGCACGTGACCTAGCCCTATTTGTTCAGTGAGAAATATACCCTGACCATCAGGCCCTCTATGTTTGATTGCCATTATCATACTATTTAATGTTGAGGTGGCATCATTTTTATTGAAAGCTTGATTCAGCGTTGAGTGTTTAAACCATCCTGCGATTCCACACATAAAGTCAATTCAAACCTTTTTCGCTTTGTGTAAATCATGTTGATATTGATTGAGGCATTCAGGCCAGGATTGAATGCTGTCAACAATGTACTGAGTGACGTCAATGGTATTGTTAAGTAGCTGTTGCTTACGACTTTGCCATGTAGCTTGAGAAGTTTGCAGCATTTTTTCTAAAACCGGTTCAATATTTTCCCAAGTCAACTCCGTGATATTACTGACCAATTGATAAGTTTTTTCTTGCTCGTTAGTATAACCCCTGCCTGTATTTGCGATATACATTGCAGGGATACCGAGAACCGCAGATTCAGATGCCATGGTAGCGCTTTCCCCTGCATGTAATTTACAAAATGCCATCACATGATGTACTTGCTCTATTGCACCAGAATAGCGATATTGTTGACAACTGTCAGGTAATTCAGATTCGGATGAAATCATTACATGACCAATGGCGGCAAGCTTTTTAACCAGTTGTGTCATTAACTGTGCTGTAAAACCTTTTTCACCGATATCATGATTCGCTTGCCAGGAAACAAAGCGTAACAAAAAATTATCACGTGTCGGGTCTAATCCAGCATCCACAGCAATTTTTTTGTCTGGTTTAAACTGATTGGGATGCAGATATGACAATTCATGATAACCATCATAACGCACATGTCGTTTTTTAGGGAGCCATGCTTCGTAGCATCGTGGGGCAAATACACAGGAGGCAAAAGGATAGGTGATCGCATTTTGAAGCTTGGCATTTTCTGTATCGTAAAATACTAATGACGGGATGCGAGTCAGTTTTCCCACCTGCGCGATAGAGACACCGCCTATAGCTGTCATTATATCTGGACGATGTTGGCGAACAATTTTATAAAGCGCAATATTTCTTTTAATTAACTCTATTCCAAGAGAAAATAAGCCACCTTTATTTAGGCTGGATAGCGGATAATGATTGAGTTTTAATGCATCGAGTAAGTCCAGAGCGAACTCTTTATCGCGGCTGGTCACTATAATGTCATGCCCCTTATTTTTTAAAATTTTAATGGCATTTTTAAAAAAGTGAACATGGGCTGGATGCCCAATATCAATCAGAATTCGCATAAGCTACTCTTTTTTGTGATATAGCAATGCAGTAATTTGTTCTGACACCAAGCCAATTAAAAAAATTAGCATGGCGGCGATTATAAATAGAGCACTCATATTCGTGAATCTACCGGCAGTAAAAAAAGTGTAGGTGTAGTATGACATTCCAGTCAGGAGATGTAGTAAGCTGATAGGCAAAAATAGTTTTAATGGTGAATATAGGGTACCGACTTTAAAAATAATAATTAAAAATTTTAGCCCGTCACGGATAGGATTCAGGTGACTTTTACCACCACGAGTACCAGCCACAATAGGAATATAGGCGATTTGATATCCAGAACGAATAAAAGCCATCGTGCAAGTGGTTGGATATGAAAATCCATTAGGGTATAAATGAATAAATTCTTTAAAAATTTTTGCGCGCACAGCTCGAAACCCGGAAGTGAGATCTTCAATTTTATAACGGGTAATAACAGAGGCTACTTTGTTATAAAAATTGTTACCTACGCGTCTCAAAAATGAAGCATGGCTTGCCTGGTTTCGAGCACCGACCACCATGTCATACCCTTCATCCAGTTTATCCAGCAATAAATTAATGTCGTCTGGGTCATGCTGGCCGTCGGCATCCATAAAGATCACGACCTCGCCTTGCGCATTACGAATCCCAGTTTTAATGCATGCCCCATTGCCCATATTTTGTAAGTGGGGTATGACCTTAATCGCTTGTTGTTCTGCAATTTTACGCGAATCATCAGTCGAACAGTCATCAATGAGTAATAATTCAGCGTCGGGCTGTGCCTGCTTGAGTTTGACTAATAATGGCTCAAGATTTTGAGCTTCATTATAACAGGGGAGAACAATAGACAAATTATAGTTTCGTGGCACCATGCAACTCCATGTTAGGGATGCTTAATTTTGAGTGATTCTTTGCTTATGTTAAGAAATTTATGGCTCATTAGTGATGGTGGTTTTATAACTTTCAAAACCCTATACTGAATTTATCGTGCTAATCGTAAGTTTCATCTGTCACGTTTTACGTATGAGGTATTATTCGTCAGGTTCCACAATAATCTCAATTTTGTTCCTGAATGTGCCGTGCAGTAATCTTAAAGACTAAAATGAATCAAAAGGTCCTTAATTTATCCAGTTTAGTATTATTCTAGTCAAAGGTGGCTATTTGTCCAAAAAATCTCGCAATTTACTTTGTTAAGTCCTTACTTAGGGCGGTCGAAATAAGTTTTTCCCATTTGCCTAATTCTTCTTGGAAGAGAAATCGCTCTTTAAAGTGAGATTTCAAATATTTCTTAGCAGTCATAATATGTTGATAAGATGTTTTATATTGTTTCTGATAGGCGTAAACCTGTATTTGATACATTTTAACCATCATGCGGGGCTGTTTCTTCCAAGATAAATCAAGAAAATAGAGTGCTTTTGCCAGTGCTTTGTCTAATAAATAGAAACGGGCTTTTAAAAAGTATAAATCGGCTAGTTGGGAGCTGAATCTTTTGTTAACAATTAGTACGCTCAATAGTTTTTCGAGCTGGCTGTTGTTAAGCCCAGCGCATTTTTTTTGTTCTTTCAGCAGCATTATTTTGGCCAGTGTAGTAATGGCCGCATAACTTGTTTTAGATTTCTCAAGACGCTTTAATATGCCATCGAAATCGTACATGGTTATTCGTTGATCTAGGCACTGTAATTGAAATAGTGAAAAATAAATTTCTGCATTACGTGGGAATTTTTCAAATAACTCATGTAAAGAGCTTGACGCTTTTTTGTATTGACCGTATAAGGCATACACGTTTACGCGAGTGACTTGAGCTCGTTTAGACCACGGCCGTTCTTTTCCCCAAATTTGAGCTTGTAGCAGGGGTTTACCCCATAAACTAATTTCTTGAGCGGTAACAACGAGCATAATTAATAACCATGCACAGACAGTAACGACGCTCACGCTGACAATCAACTTCGATTGAATTCGTTTAAATAGCCAGGCGCAAAAAAGAACTGTGCCTAACGCCAAAGAAAACAGGGCTAGATAGTTACGATGTTCGAAATAAATTTCGAGGGGAATAAATCCTGACTCAAGTATATGCGAAATGAAAAACCAAAATATTACGAATGCCAATACGGGTTGTCGTTGACGGTATATAAAACCCAAAGTAATCAATCCCAACATAAAAACAACGGAAAATAATGTGGTGATAGGGTTAATGAGTGATTTGGATAGGGTGAAGTCATCTTGAAACAAGCCATAGCTACTGGGCTGAATAACAAAAATTTTAAAAATGTAATGACTTAATACGCGAGATTCGGTCAAAACACGTTCGAGCATGTTGAATTCGCGATGGTGGTAATTAGCGATAAAGGTATTAAACGAATAAGCAAGGTAGAGCACTAGTAACAAGACCGGAAAATACAAAAAGAGGTTTCGCCAATATCGCCATAAGCGAGGCCTAGGGTTATTTTGTAGGGGAGTATTTTGTAATAAAGTAAATTCAATTGCTAGTACATAAAAAGGAAGTAAAATTCCATTTTCTTTACTAAGGATAGCCAGTATCCCTCCTGCACCAATGCCAAGAGACATCCATAGTAAAGGAGCGGCGACACGTAAGGGCTTATCAATCAGTTGTTTCCGTCCATGGAAGTAGCAAATCATTCCTAGCAGCATAAAAAAGCATGATAACTGCGTCATCCGTTGTACAATATATAGTACAGTCGATATTTGAATGGGATGCAACAACCACAGCGCCGAGATACCCAAGGCGTAAAATAAACTATAAGTACTGTCGATCCGCATGAAACGAAAAAGTTGTCTGGACAGAATTAATATAAGAATTCCGTTCAATAAGTGTATCATGATATTAATATATTTGAACGCACCAGGATCATTAGGCCATGAATAAAATTGCGCAGCAAAACTCAATAGTGATATAGGTCGGCCCAGTGCTGAAGATAGTCCATCGGCGATATAGGTCACTAGTGAATCAAGTGATTGATTGTTATTTAGTAAATTGAGGCGATAGAGATTAGTTTCATCATCGAGCATAAAGCGACCAGGCAATCCAGTCGCATAAAGATACAAGGTTAAACCAAGCAGGCCAATAAGCAGTAGGGTAAATACTATCTGCGGTTTACGACGGATATTGTGGGTCAAATGTCTGGCCTATTGATATAAAATCTAAGACTTCTACTTTGCGTGATGCTAGTGTCGCACCTAATAGTCATCAATGTTTTCAAAGGAAGGCTGATGTTATGGTAGTTGAGCTTCGCCTACCTACTAGCCGCTTGTTGAATTTCATTTGAGCCTCATTAGTAGCATAGTCTAAAACGACAAAACCGCCTGTTTGGCGGTTTTGTCAAGTTGCAAAACAATCTTATTTAGGTCAGATTATTTACAAGCTCCTGGTAGATGCTCAGGTGAGATTGCAGTGCCCGAAGTACCTGCACGGCATGTCCACTGATTGTTAGTCGTATTAAACAGGATTTCAACAGTTCTACCTGATATTTTAGAGTTAACATTAGTGGTTCGTACTGTGGCGAGGATAATGCCCGTAGTAGCATTGATTGCGATACTTGCTGTGTATTTACCTTGTGTTACAACAGTGCCTAAAGAAGCAAGGCTTGCAGGTAGCGAGCCTCTGTCATGGTAATATTCAGCAACCGGTGTTTTTAAACCACTTAATAAGCTGATAGGCTCAGTGACTTGTGAACGTGCTGTATAGTCGTTATAAGCTGGAATCGCAATTGCAGCCAGAATACCGATAATCGCGACAACGATCATCAATTCGATTAATGTAAAACCTTTTTGGACCTTTTGCATGAGTGCTCTCCTATTCGTTGGCTCTCGTAACTAATTTTTGTATGTCTAACTCTATTACTCAGATACTATCTATGCTGTGATTTGATGACTCGCTAAGCTCAGGGGGCGATTGCATCAACTATATATAATGCTTTCCTTTTCCCTGTGCGTTGTTCCTGCGTATGTTAAAGCAGCTTCTGTGCCACTTTAATGCTCTGTCGATATTAAAAATTTACCATGCGAGTTTTGACGCTGATCAAATGCTTGAAGTCGTTTAAACTTATGTGTCGGTACTTTGACGCTAGGATTGATTTGGCAAAGGGGTGTTGTGGTTCTTTGTTCAATTAAGAAATGTCACTAAGTGACAAATTGGGTCACTTTTGATCTCAATAATTATCCAAAAATTAATTGTTTGTTGAGCTTATGATAACGATTGGTATAACGTTTATTGAAGTAACGGTTGACTCCCTTGTTAATACAATATGGTACAATGAGCAATATATAATATTATTGGATATCCAGTTTTTTTAAGCGGTAACGAAGTTGCCTGAAACTAATGCCTAACAATTTAGCCGCCGCTGTTTTGTTATAGCGGGATTTTTTGAGTGCGTTGACAATGGCTTGTTTTTCTTGATTATCGAGAAAGTCTTCCAGCTGTATATCAGAAGAGGCGACAGCAGCGAGTACAGGGGTTTCCATGTCAGGCAGTAGTAAGTCTTCAGGATGGATATGTTTGCTTTCGCACATTGTTAGAGCGCGTTCTAAAATGTTCTCCAATTCACGAACATTTCCAGGAAATTCATAGGACTTTAATGCATCAAGTGCTGGAGGCGTTAAGGAAAAAGTCTCCGTTGAATCTGATTTCGCTTGTAACAGTGCTAGAATATTTTGCACTAATAATTCAATATCATCTGCACGCGCTCTTAATGGCGGAATTGAGAGTTCAATAACATTAATACGATAATATAAATCCTGACGAAACTCATTTTTACTGACCAAAGTCCCAAGATTTTTATGAGTAGCACTTAAAATTCGTACATCGGTGGCAAACTCTTTAGTTTCCCCTACAGGACGAATGGTCTTTTCTTGGATAGCCCGGAGTAACTTAACTTGCATTGTCATAGGTAATTCAGCAATTTCATCCAAAAATAAAGTGCCTCCTCGTGCTGATTGAAATAAACCTGGCTTATCAGCAACCGCTCCCGTAAAACTCCCTTTTTTATGCCCGAAAAATTCACTTTCCATTAATTCACTGGGAATCGCACCGCAGTTAACCGCAATAAAATCCGCTTCGCTACGTGGGCCTTTTTGGTGTATCAAGCGTGCGACTAACTCTTTGCCTGTGCCAGACTCGCCACTGATATACACGGGGGCTTGACTGCGTGCCAGTTTTGCAATCTTCGACCTTATCTTGCGCATCGCCTCTGAGTTGCCTAGAAGCTGGTCGCGGCTACGGCGATCTTTGGTGCTAAGGGGGTCTGAAAGTTTTAATGCTGTACTGACCAGTGCGCGTAATAACGTTAATTCAATCGGTTTAGAGACAAAGTCAAAAGCCCCACTTTTTAACGCTTCGATTGCGGTCTCCATATTACCGTGTGCGGTAATGACTGCGACAGGTGTATCCGGAAAATAATGCTGCATCCATCGCACTAAATCGAGTCCGTTGCCGTCTGGTAAGCGCATATCAGTCAAGCAAAGATCGTAACTATGTTCTTCCATAAGTGCTCTAGCTTGGCCTAAATCTTCAGCACTGTGGGTCTTAATATCCATTCGACCCAAAGTTAATTCGAGTAATTCCCGAATATCTGGCTCGTCATCTACAATTAATGCATGCTGTGCTGTCATGTTATAAGGGAAGACGCATGGCATCATGGAAAGAAATACGAAAACAGGCACCAGTGTCGACAGGGAGATAGTTAAGTCTGGCCTTATTACGCTCACATAATTCACGTGTAATGTATAAGCCTAAACCAGTGCCGTTTCCAGCGGTAGTAAAGAAAGGTTCGAAAATATTTAATGCTAATTCTTTTTCTACTCCTGGCCCGTTATCAAGCACATCAAGAAAAGAGCCTTGTTTGTTTTGTTCGCATCCTCCCCTAAGATATATCATTATTGTCTCGGCCTTATTTTTATGTGAGTGTAAAATAGAATTTTGACAAAGATTCCACAGCAATTGTTGTAAATGATTGGGGTCAAAAATTATTGCTATGTCAGCAGGATTAATATCGATTTCAATTTGTTTTTCAGTGACGTTTGCACTTAGACAAAAATCACGTCGAAATTCTTGCAACCATTCAAGCAAGTTAATGCTTTGCATTTGACTTGATTGGGGACGTGACAGTTGCAAAATATTTTCAATAATAGTATTCATGCGTTGTGAGTGTTTATGGATGATTTCTGTTAGTCGGATATCTTCTTTTTTTAATGCTGGTGATTCTTCAAGTAATTGCGCTGCATGACTGATGGCTCCGAGAGGGTTACGGATTTCATGTGCAATGCTGGCGGTCAAGCGACCTAAAGAAGCGAGTTTCATTTGTTGAATATGTTGCGTGACTTCTGTTTGATCTTCAAGAAATATCACCGTGCCTGCGTTCTCTTCTGACCCAAGTCGGGCGAAGCGGGGAAGTATATAAGGAGTATCTTCACCGGCTTTGAACTTTTCAGGAGTCATATTGGTATCCTTGCGCCAAATATCCAGTTGTCGTGAAAGTTCTATCGACAAGAGGGCTAACGGTAATTTTTTACCAGTTTCTTTATTTCCAAGCAGAAACCATGCCGATTCATTGGTTAAACGTGGAATATTTCTACTATCGACTACAATAATTCCTGAATTCAGGTTTTGAATCACGTAGTCGTTGAGTTGTTCTAAATTCGCTAAATCAACATTTTGTTGCTTAATGCGTGCTTCGCTTTCGCTTAGTCGATGTGCCCATATCACAAATAATAATGAGGTTACAAAAAACGCGATCCCCAGCAAACCTGCGTGAGACCAGGTGGTGCTAGTATGAGTGCCTGACAGGTAAGCGTAAGTTGCTTCAAATAGAACTGCAATAGTAGCAATAGACGCATAAAGAATGGCCTGTCGTCCAGTCGCCACCAAACTGCTGAATGCGATAGCAATGACTAACAAAATTCCCAAACCACTGGAGAGGCCGCCACTGATGTGCATCAACAGTGTTAAAACAGTAATATCAACAAAGGTTTGTAAATTAATTTGAATACGTAGCGAGGGTTTTCGTAAATGAATGGCGTAACTGCAAATCAATCCAAATATCAAGTATGACAGGCTACCAGTATAATAAAGTACAGGTGAAGTTTGTCCGAGAATCGACGGACTGTTGCTGATTAAAAATAGAATAATAAAAACGCAGGCAAGGACTATCCGATAGTAGTTTAGTAACCGCAAGGGATACCATGCCCTAGCATTAGTCACAGACTGATTGGGTAAATATTGTTCCAGAAGGTGCACGCCAAGCATAGACTATGTTTTAGAAACCTGTAAAAAAAATGGGTAATGGCAGTATATTCAGTGGAAATTAGTTTGATTATAGTGTGTTTTAATTTAAATGCTGACTATGACAGAAGGGCAAATAGTAGGACGAGAAGTAGGACGAGAAGTAGGACAGGAAGTAGGGGCGGCAGAGTGGGATGTGTCATATCATTAATTAAGCTAAGAACTCCATAGTGCTACTTGGGTTATTTCTCTCTAGCGTGATTTACCGAGTTGGGCATGATGTTGACTACAATAAAATTCATTGTCACTCTTGACTGCTTCTTGCTTCGGGATGTAAACGCCACAATGTTCACACTTGATGGTCGAGGCAACGATTTTGTCTTGCGGTTTAGGAGCAGAACTTTGTTTTTGTTCACGTCGTGCTTTTGCCTGGTTGAGTGATTGGCGAATCACTATATAGAGTAGCCATATAGTGGCGATTAGAAGTAAGTTGCGCATAGTAATATCGCTTTTAATGATAACCGGGAGTAGATGAAGAGTGTAGCAGATTACCGTGACTGAATCAGTGCTTTTTGGATACCAAAATAAATTCATATCGTCATAAATTTAACCTCAGCAATTTTCATTTTGTTGCATGAACAGATATAATCGAAAAATGAATCAACAAACACAAACACTACATATCGTCATCGCACAACTCAATTTTTTAGTGGGTGATATAGAAAGCAACACTCAAAAAGTGGTTGAGGCAGTACTGAAAGTTCAAGAGTCGGGGCCAGTGGACATAATGGTTTTCCCTGAATTGAACTTAAGCGGCTATCCACCTGAAGATTTATTGTACCGCGAAGGTTTATACCAGCGTCTTGATGTCGCTAAGAAAAAAATTGCTGAGGCATCGACCGCTATGACGCTGGTAGTAGGGTACCCAGTACAAACAACTAATGGAATCTATAATGCAGCCGGTGTATTTTCAAACGGTGAATTGCAAGCTGTTTATTATAAGCATGAGCTTCCAAATTATAGTGTATTTGACGAAAAACGCTATTTCATTGCTGGACAAGAGCCCTGTGTGTTTTCTATCAATGGGGTAACAGTGGGCCTTACTATTTGTGAAGATATTTGGTATCGCGAGGCAGCGAGTCGGTCGGTCGATGCAGGTGCGCAGCTCATCATTAATCTTAATGCGTCTCCCTTTCATGTTAGAAAACCTCTAGAGCGTGAAACGGTTATTCGGTCCCGCGTAAACGAATTTTCGGTGCCAATCATTTATGCTAATTTGCTTGGTGGGCAAGACGAACTGGTATTCGATGGCGGTTCATTTGTGATGGATGCTAACGGTGTCGTCACTACTCGTTTACCGCAATTTCAGGAGCAGTTGGCTACAGTGCGCTGTGATATGACTGATTCTGGTCTACAGGTGAGGGCCGCCGAGTGTGTAGAACAGTTATCTGATCTTGCCAGTGTTTATCAAGCCTTAGTCATGGGAGTGCGTGACTATATCCAAAAAAATAAATTTAAAGGGGCGGTAATTGGGTTATCCGGTGGCATTGACTCAGCGTTAACTTTGGCTATTGCCGTGGATGCAGTCGGGGCAGAAAATGTACAAGCTGTGTCAATGCCATCACGGTATACCGCTGATATGAGCATTGATGACGCACGTGAACAAGCTGAAATTTTGCACACTGGGTTTGATATTATTGCAATTGAACCGATGTTTAAGTCATTTCTTACCAGTCTCGAATCTGTCTTTGAGAATAGTACTGCTGATACCACTGAAGAAAATATACAAGCACGTGTGCGTGGGGTATTGCTAATGGCGATTTCTAATAAATTAGGGCATATGGTGTTGTCTACCGGAAACAAAAGTGAAGTTTCTGTGGGTTACTGTACTTTGTATGGGGATATGGTGGGTGGCTATGCGGTATTAAAAGATGTTTCTAAAACACTGGTATATCAGCTTGCAAATTACTGTAATAGAGAAAAAGAGGTGATTCCTCAGCGTGTGATTGATCGTCCTCCATCAGCAGAGTTGGCGCCTGATCAAAAAGACAGTGATAGTTTGCCTGATTATGATGTGTTAGATACCATTTTGGAGCTTTATGTTGAGCAAGATGCTTGTCTGGATGAAATTTTGAAACAAGGCTTTGAGCGGGCATTGGTGCAGAGAATTATTCGCCTGGTCAATAATAATGAATATAAACGACGTCAGGCAGCACCAGGTGTAAAAATTAGTCAGCGTGCTTTCGGACGTGATAGGCGGTACCCCATTACGTCAGGGTTTTGATTATGGACGTATTTCAGCAGGGTCATTGGATTTTAATGACAATATGATCGTTAATATGACTTGACCTAGAGTTAACTCTAGGCTGTATTATTAATAAAGGCTCTATTGTTGGTGGCATATTTTTAACCATGGCCGATAAATAGTCTTGCGGGCTGATGAAACTTGCTCGTATTACCTTGTTGATGTTAAAAAATTAGTCTTGATAGATTCGTCTCAGTGAATGACGATTTTTTCGTCTTGTGCTTTTTTATATTAACTTTATCTTATATTACTGTGTCTAAGGCTTGCTGAAGAATATTTAACAGTCTGCTAAAACCTTATTCATGGTGCTTTTGATGGCATTTTGACTGTATTTTGGCGAATTTAGTAGGATTTTATTATTAAAGTGACTTGCAGTTATCGAGAGACTTATGGTCATTTTTTAACATTGAAAAATAATTGAGAAATTATTGAACCTGGAGTGGGGTCCAGACTGTCTGAGTAAGGGCAGATTTATTTTAATTGAGAGGATTGAATCGATGAAAAAATTAGTATTGTTGTTATTAATGAGTTTTTCTTTTGGTGTGTTTGCTGAAGGTAGCCGTTATTTGATGCGTGTTGATGGCTTAGCTTGTCCTTATTGTGCTTATGGAATTGAAAAGAAACTTAAAAAAGTGTCAGGCCTAAGCAATATCAAAGTAGACCTGAAAAAAGGAGTTGTGACTGTTGATGCCAGTAAAGGAACTGTTTTGGAAGAAGCGAAAATGAAGAAATTGTTTAAAGATGCAGGATTTACTTATAGAAGTATGCAGCAAACTAAACTGTAATTCATCCACCTCTATTGCTAGGCTTTTAAAATGATAGAAGAAAAATCAGTTCAAAATAACGTCAAAAATGAGCGTAGAGTGACCTACTTTACGCTTTTCTCTACCACTGGCACACTAGTCTGTTGTGCCTTACCGATAATTTTTGTCACTCTTGGTTTAGGGGCTAGTGTGGCAGCCTTTACCAATGAGTTTCCATTTTTTATTTCTCTCACCAGAGACTATAAGGAAGAGGTTTTCATTTTCTCAGGTGCAATGCTGGCGGTGTCCGGTTGGTTAATGTACAGACCCGGTCGTGTGTGTCCCACTGATCCAGAGCTAGGAAAAAAATGTAGTAGTGCCCATAAATGGAATAAGCGTATCTATTGGACCTCTGTGGTTATTTGGTGTGTCGGGTTTTTTGCTGCTTTTCTCGCTTTACCATTGCAGATTTGGCTAGATTCTTGAGTGTGGGAGTCTTTTATTAATTCTTACTGGTTTCGAAAATGAAATCAGGGAGTGACTATAAGGATTTTACAAAATGAGTATTATGAAATCTGCTGTGTTGATGAGTGTAGCAATCACTTATAGTGTATCGCTGTCAGCAGCCCCAATTACCTTTAATACGGCACTCCCTGTTGGTAAAGGAGAGTTTTTATTTCGTCAACAGCTAGTGATCAATCAATCGGGTGATGATCCAGGCACGACTAATCGTGATCGTACAGAACAGTCTTATGTAACAGCAATGGGGTATGGGATTAATTCAAAGTGGTCTGTGTTTGGTATTTTACCTTATCGTAATATTGATTTTGATCAGTCATTATCTGGGATTCGTAGTCGTCGTAGTAATCAGCAGTTTGGCGATTTGAGTGTCTTTGCGCGTTATAGTCATTTTCAAGTCAATCAACGCGGTAAAACTTTTCGGGTGGCATCGTTTTTAGGGGTCAAGTTACCTAGCGGATCTGATAATAGACGTGATGCGATTGGGATTCTTCCTCCACCATTGCAAACTGCCACTGGTTCGACTGATGTATTCGGGGGGTTTGTAGCAACGTATCAAACACTAAAATATCAGCTTGATGGTCAGATTAGTTACCGCGTCAATAACGAGGCGAATAATTTTGAAGCGGGAAATGTATTGCGCCTGGATGGTTCATTGCAGTACCGACTTTGGCATTCGAAGGCTGCTCAGGGTTTACCTGATTACTTGTACGGTGTATTTGAGGTGAATATTGTTAATCAATCTAAAAATCGTGTTAACAATATTAGTGATCAAAATTCCAATGGTACTCGCATATTTTTGAGTCCAGGCATTCAATATGTCACTAAGCGTTGGATATTAGAAGGTGGAGTACAAATTCCTGTGAGTCAAAATCTTAATGGGTCCGCACTTGAAAATGATTACATAGTTCGTGCAGGGCTGAGGTTTAACTTTTAAGGTGTTTGCTTTTAGGTCATTTATTTAAAATGATTTATTTAAAGTTATTTATTATTGTATTTAAATTATAGGAAGAGAGGTTAATCGATATTTGATTTTCCCTCTCCTTTCTATTGTGTTGTTTGTCATTAAGACCAAACAATCGATATTAATGAGTAGTGATTTACTTTTTTTGATAAATGCTAATCTTTATCGCCTTATCTTTTGCTTCAATAAACTTGACTCTCGCTACCTTTTTACGGCCCATAATCATTATTTTTAATAATGGAATTTCGATTGATTTAGGGGCGCTAATCTCAAGTTTGCCCAGTTCATTGGCAGCAATATCGCCCAGCTTCTTTAATAATGCTTTATAGTCATCAAGTTCGATACTGCTCAGATTCATTGATACTAAGGTCGTTTTTTTATAAGTGGCCGTTTGATAAGATTTGATTGCCTTAAATTCACTTAAGGAAAAGCCTGTGTCACTGAACAGTGCGGTAATTTCTTTTGGCTTAACTTCGTTGCTACTCCGAAAATTCATCAAGCCAGTTTTTAGGCTTACTTTTACGGATTTTTTGTCGACTCCTGGTAGGCTTTTGATTTTTTTACTCAATTTGTAGACGCAAAATGCACAGGACATGCCTGATATTTTACCTTGATAAGTAAATTCTTTTGCCATAACGGGGCTGGCAATAAATAAACCCATTAAAACTAACATAATATTTCTGCTCATTATACTTTTCCTCTTATTAATATAAGTCTACAAGATAAAGCGATACTTTTGATTGGTATCGCTTTTCTGGCAGGTTGATGTAGTGATACTTTTTAGTGTACTTTAATGTGAATTACAAGTGCCATTCAAAGACAAGTTTCGCCCGATAATCGACTTCGTCCTGATTGCCATTCAAGCTACTGGAAATAGGAATTTGGATTCCTGCTTTTATCGCAAAATTTCGTTTAGTCCAAAATATTCCTGGTGAAATAAACCACTGATCACCTCCAGTGTTGGCGAGTTTACTTCCATTAAATTCATTGCGCTGAGTTAGTTCCCCGTTCAGTTCTATCATCCATACTGTATCAGGTTTTTCATAATCATTCATTTTTAGTCGCACTCCACCTGCAAAATCGACAAAAATTTTGTCTCCACGGCGGAGTCCGGTATTATTTTCGCCATTGATTGCATAGCGTACACTGGCCCAGCGATACCACTTGCTGCTCTCATATCCGTAGGCTAAACCTAGTATTGAGCTTGTTGCTCCAGAGCCTAGTGATGGCGTTGTGTTGGTATCTGCATTATCTAGTTTTACTTTTAATAAAACGGCTGCGCTTTCTTGAACACCAAGGGAGTCATTTCTCCAAAATCGAAATTTTGTGAATAGTTTGACATCTCCTGTACCACTGGATGAGCTAAAGAGATTCTCTTTGTCTAAATAAGGGAGTTCTATCCCTGCCGCCCAGTCTCCTGTAATGCCGTAAGTGAGGTTGAGTCCCCATGAGAGTTCTTTATTATTATTTGCTTTACTAAAATCAATCTGCGGTGATACTTCAACGCCCCCTTTAAATAATACATGGGGACCTTTACCAAATATAGGGTCATGGGCTGAGGCATTAAGCCATGCAATAAGACCTAACAAAAATAATGGTATCTTTATAATGGATCGAGTGAGCATATGGTTTTCCTGTAGCACTTGTTTTGAATAATTAGCCTGATACATTTTATTAAGGGTGGTAAGGCCTTATCAGGGGTTGCTTAGAATTTTTAGCAGGCTGGCATTGATAGTCTACTAATAGTATTTGATAAGTTTACTGTCTGGAGTTGACTCAAGGTCAAGAGGTTTTGATGGAGAATTAATAAAAACTTTTGTTTGAATTTTTGATTGTGGTGGGGGTGGTGGTTTTTGCTTCTGCTTCTGCTTCTGCTTCTGCTTCTGCTTTTGATGTGGGGGTGTGGCTAGAGTTTCCAGCTGTGAATACTTTATCGTTTGCCGCGGCTCTCTTTGCTTGAAATGACGCATTGCTCGAACGGTTTTCCAGGTCGCCTTCCTGGCTCCAAGGAAAACGCAAATCATCCTTGATTTGCGACGTCTCTGCGCTTATGCGAAATTCCAAGCAGTGCCACAACGCAAACGAAAAGTTTTCACAGCTGGAAACTCTATCATGACATTTTTCAGCCGCTGGTCGCCAGGGAGAACGAAGTGAAGGCGGCTAGTCACCGAAAGCGATCACGTCGGACTGTTTACCCGTTGTGCGAAGCACTAAGGTGCTGAAGCACTAAGGTGCTGAAACACTAAGGGGAAACAAAGCAGGCGTATAATCGCGATGAGTCATTTGAGGGAGTGGTACGAAGTCAGCGCCGACCAACGGGAGGGGTGGCGTAGTGACATGGAGAAGGTGAACTGAAAGTGAGAGGCTAGTCTGAACTACGCAGGACGGTCGGGGCCTTAATAGGCCTGAGGAGCTAAAGCACGTCTAAGATCGCAGGGATTTTGGCCGACTCGGACGTCCCAAAATGTATCACGAGATCTGAAGATCTCCCTTGAGATGGGTTTGATTGTTGAGCTGTAAAGTTCTCGGGAGAGTTAAAGAAGTATTAGTCAGGATTACTAATATCTTGTTTCCAAAGTTCTAGTGCTGAGGTTGGAAAGCCGTTGACAGTGAGTTGCCCATTCTTGAAATTAATATCAACACTATTCGGTTTGGGATCCCAAGCATGAGGCTGATTTTCAAGATAGCGATAGTGTTCAGTTAGGTAATGAATTTCTTGATTATCAGAGCCGATCCAGCGACGCTTTGTTGAACATTGTTTAATATTATAAGGGCCGGAAATTAAAAGATCAGTGTGTTCTAATAGTGTGTTCCAGTTTGGATTATTTGACTGTTTAATATGTTGCCAGGTATACCCAGTAAAGACCATTACGGTGAGCTGCTGGGCCTTGATGAGAGTAGCAAGCTGAGACAGCGCGGTCGCTTGTAATAAAGGTTCTCCACCCAAAAAAGTCACCCCTTTAATGTGTTTTGTATTAATGATTTGATTGGCTAGTTCGATGACAGATTGTTTTTGTTTGTCTACTAATTGTAGCATCTCTGGATTACAGCAGCCTTGGCAGCGTAAGTGGCAGCCTTGCACCCATACTGCGAAGCGTCTACCGGGTCCTTCTGATTGAGTGTCTGCAACGGTCAGGGCGATATTTATATGGTTGTCGTCAGTGTGTTGGGTCAAAAGTGTGGCCTGTAGTTATTGTTAAAAAATAATATTACTTTATGATTCACTGCTGTCCCGTTAAGAACTAAATAAACAGGCATGATCAAACTTGTTTTGTTACAATGAAATCACTCTAGTAATATAACAAATATTTATCAAGTAATATTAAATAAATTTTATTGGTAGAGTTTGCACTATTAGTCAGTAGAGTTAATTGTATGTTATTTAAACTAGTGGGTTGTCATTGAATAAAGTTGCTCAAAGTGAATTTGAAATGTTAAGCCTGGTGCAAGGACTTTGTACCTTTGATCAGTCACACTTGATGGAGTCATTAATAAGAGAGTCAAGAAAACTACCAAAAAAATATTCGTCTTTAGCGTTATCTCTTTTGGGTGATATGTTATCCAAAGGATTGATTATAGGATTGGTAAAAAACTCTGGGGTAGGGACTCAGGTGCTTGCTGCTGAGGGTAAAAATTTCTGGTGGAATAACAACAAGGTTCAAGGATTGAAGTTCAGTGAGCAATCAATCGTAATTTTACGATGGGTATTAGGTTCTGAGTTACTACGTGAACAAGTTTCGTCGGATATTAAGGGTACCCAATTCGAGTCGGGTGATAGACTGCTGATGTATTTTGTTTGCTGTAATTTGGCAAATTTTCAATGTGATTATGCGATTAAAAACTCCAAAGCATTTCGTAGTAATGCCTTGTGTTGGCTTGGTTACTTTGATTATCTTTCGCAATCAAGGGCGCTTAGCAGTGAAGAGTTGAGTAGGCTTGACTTTGATGCTTTGATGACAAAGGATGCATGGTTAGTAGAGTCATTGCAGAAAATGTTGCGCAATAAATGGTTAGCCATTGAAGCGGGAAAGTCGATAATTGATTGTGCTCAATATATGATAGGCTTAGGACAAACGCAGTCCCTTCTATTAGAGCATTTATTTCGGGCTGCTGAAAAACATAAGCGGCTAGATTTACTGCTTTTTGTGTTTGAAGTAGCAGGTCAAATAGTCAGTAATAATCCGACACCGAAAAAATGGATAGAAAGTTTGCCGCAGGATATTTCGCTGAATGAATACACTGAGGCAGTGAAAGCATCAATGTCTTTGTTTACTACCCTTGAGTCCTGCGCACAGGTGATTCATGACCTTAAAACGATTCGAATTTTTGACGAAGATTATCAATACAGCCAATTAGTTCTCAAGCATTGGGAGTGTTATGGTGATTCAGGAATTGATCAGGCGCGCAGATGGTTTAATGAATTAACCGCGATTGATCAATCTGTTGAATCTGCTAATTAACTATCGATGTTGGCTGGTGGTTTCACTATTGTTTCTGAATGTCATTAAGTTGAATGCTCAACAAAAATAGTAAACGACATGATTAGTGAAAGCAGGGTAATAGCCAATGAAATGGGGCGGTTGAGCCAAGGTAATGGGTCTATCAATGTCTGATTTCACTATGGCTCATGCGACATTGGAGAGTATTAATCGCCAGCCAGTGTAATAGGTATTATTCACGATAATTAATGGAGACAGCTAAAAAATGAGTAGGGCATACCGTATCGCAATTTCAGAAAGTGCCAAACGGCAAATCGAAATCAAAGATGGAATTCAAGTGGGCTTGGAGCTATTGCCTGTGTTACCGCTTAAACGAATGGTTGAGTTGTTAAGTCTTGAGCTTGAAAAGAGAGGCTTTGAGTGTGATGGGGCGATTGCCACTCGAACAGAAGATAATGGTGTCGTTATTAGAATCGACATGGAAAATGCGACGATTGATATTGTGCTTGAAAATGATGTGGAAATCGAAGTATCTCGAGAGAAGACCAAGGTAGTGGAAGAGGAGGTGCAAGTTGAACAAGAAAAAAAGATGAAGCAACTACTCGCAAAGGAAATTGAACAGGCGCTTGATGAAAAGCAGGAACAATCTCGGCTAGCACTGACTAATCAATTGAAATCTAGTTTACGGGATATTCAGCAAGAAATTGATCAAGTGATTAATGCCACTATCATTGCTGGATTAAAAGAGAAAGCCGCACAGTTGGGTGATATTGAAGAGGTTATTGAGTCTGGAGATGGTTCGGTCAGTATCAGGATTAATGTATGATTGCAGAAAAGTCTTTAGCGCTCGAAATATCGGAATTTGATTCTGTGGATGCCGCGTATCCTGCTGAGCTTGGTCGTTGTCGTGAGGCCTTGTTAAGTGGTTTACCTGTATTAATTGAGTGTGACAAAGAACTGACCCCTTATTTTTATAAATCGATTCGAGATCGTTTGCGTGATACTGGCAGAACTTGTTTGTATCTTGACGGACGTGCCTCTGCAGCTCAGGCTGGGGCTATGGCAAGCAGTATCGTCAATAGCATGATTACTGAATTGCGCGATGCTGTACGAGGATCAGTAGAGCAGTCACTTATTGTATTACCTCATATCGACTTGCTAACGACTTCGTCTGGTGGGCTGACGACAGAGGCAAAAGAAGTGATTGCCTTAATGTACGAGAATCCTACTATATTATGGTTAGCCTTTAAAGATCATAGTTTTACTGTGCCAACGGTTATTGAAAACCTGTTTCCTCATCGCGAAACTATCATCGGAATTCCAAGAGATCGATTACAGTACTTAGTCACCCAGCGGGAGTGTCGAAAATTCGGTCGAGATCTCGATTTGTTTGCGTTATATAAGTATGTGTCAGGTGTTAATAGTGTGCGTTTACGGCGATTATTAAGTGCGTTGAAAGGAGGGGATTACCCTGAAAATCCTGCCTTAGCCTATCAACAGTTACGTACAGCAACACTGTCAGGTCAATTAAGCATTCCTGAGATTGATCTCAATACGGGGATTGGTGGTTATCGAAAAGTTAAACAGCGCCTAAATAAAGAAATTCTTGCCTTACTCAAGGCTAAAGATCAGACGAACCAATCAGAATCAGTGGATATGATTGAGTCCTTGATTCCTAAAGGCATGATTTTTTGGGGTCCTCCAGGAACAGGTAAAACATTATTTGCTAAGGCGATGGCGTCATTTATTGGTGCTGCGGTGATTGTGGTTAGTGGCCCCGAACTAAAGAGCCGTTGGGTGGGGGAAAGCGAAGAGCAAATCCGGCAGTTATTTGTTCAGGCGCGCACTTGTGCACCTTGTATCATTATATTTGATGAGCTAGATTCCTTTGCCACTGCTCGTGGAACTTATTCAGGTTCAGGCGTGGAGCATTCAATGGTAAATCAATTGTTGACTGAATTGGATGGTTTTAGAGACAATGAAATGGTGTTTGTGGTGGGCACTACTAACTTTGCAGAGTCATTGGACCCGGCTTTATTAAGGCCGGGCCGATTTGAATTTCAACTACATATTCCATTTCCGAACGCAGAAGATAGGCACGAAATATTTGCTATTTATAATAAAAAATTCTCCCTCAATATGAGTGAACGTGCGTTAGATTTCGCCGTTAAGCGAACAGCGGATAAGGTCGAGGGGGCAGAGTCTTTGTATACAGGCGATCATATTCAGGCATTGTGCCGTTCTCTGGCGCGGCAACGTTTAAGGGAGAATATTACTGCTACGACTGAGATTACTGATGTTGAACGTGCAATGACCGAGTATCTGGATCGTCCTGAGTTAACCAGTCAAGAAGAGCTAGTGGTCGCGACACATGAATGTGGACATGCGATCTGTGCGCTGCATTGTGATCATGTACCCCCTATAGATCGTATTTCTATTTTAGGTGATCTTGCCGGAGCATTAGGGTTTGTGCGTTATTCAGATCCTGCTCAAAAATATGTCATTACCCAGGCATCGTTACTGGACAGTATTTGTGTTTTGTTTGGAGGGCGTGAAGCAGAGCTTTTATTGCTGGACGATGTGTCAGTGGGTGCAGCACAGGATATAGAGTCAGCGACTAATATTGCACGCTCATTAGTCGAAGAGTATGGTCTGGGGCCTAATTCAATTACTGTGCGATCCTATATTGATTATAAAACTCGCGGGGAAAATCATCCGCCACTGTCAGAGCAATCTCGAATACAATTGGATGAAGCTATTAGTGTAATAATGGACGAGCAGCGTCAACGTGCTAAGCAGATTATACAGGCTGAACAAAAAGAATTACTGGTACTTCGCGAGATGCTATTGGATAAAAAGGTGATTGATCGTCAAATGCTACAGTCTACTTTATCAACAGGTTCAGACGAGATGGCTGATTAACAAACAACGTTTGAGGAAAAATATTATGGCAAAAGTTAAACTGTCATTAGTCTGGAATAAAGAAACCCGTAAGCGAGATATTATCGTTGATTACCTTAGTGATGGCGATGCCTTGGCGATGGAGCATGAATCTGATCATAAAGCTTTAATCAATAAATTGATTGAGGGTGGCTTATTGCAAGCAGAGGAAGCAGGCTTAGTCATTACACAGCGTGAGACGGAAAAGGTGGTGGATGTTTCTTCAGAGGATGCTGTTACACAAGAGGTTCGTGAGTCTACTAAAAGTGATCATTGAGTTTTTTTTTCGGAACTGATAACTAACCCCCTGATTTCCATCATAAGCGATAATAGTTAAAACCAATGCCAATATATTATTTTAAAGATCAACAAGAATGTGAAGCAAGTATCAAGACAGGTTTGATTCCACTCCCGGTATTACAATCAAGTGCTTATTATCAGAAAGACCAAGATGGTAGTATTCTGATTTCAAGCAAGAAGTCTTTAAATAAAAAACAGAAGGCTGAGTTGAATGCGCGCGGAATGTTGTCCGACAAAAAACCTACCATAGTCCCGTTACAAGCTATCCAGCATTGGGCGGAAATGATACAGCCACAATCGTTACCTATTGCACAGTCAGATTTAAGTCTGCTGCTATTTAAAGTGGACACTCAGCAGCAGTTGCATAAAATTTCTTATGAAATGTTGCGTCTAGGTTGTGATCGCCAGTCATTTTGTCAATTAAAAAATACACAAGGGAAAACAATATTTTTCTTACGTGTGGTAGCGGCTCCTTATTTTAGTGTATTAAAGGCGTTGGACAGTGTTGATGGGTATCAGGTTTTTTCTCCCATGGGCAATCGACAAGAAAGAATATGGCTGACGTTAGGCTATCAACATAATGTATTTGATACGATTGACGTTGCGGTTAATACGCTGGCTCTGATCGACAGCGATGGGGTTTGGCAATATTACCCGCAAGCAGAGTGGATGCGCCTATATGACATGTTGGAACTGTCTGTTGCTACGACACATAATCAACCATTAGCTATTGTTTCCCCCGAAAAGTTGCAGGTCTCTCTCAGGCTGGTACCCAATGGCCGTAACGAGCCAACAACGCTTTGGCTTATTCGCGACAATGCACTTCAGGTAGTTGAGCGCTTGGTCTCAAGAATGCCTGAGGAAGCTTTGGCAGGATTAAGTTTTGCGGTTACTTTTGTCGTCGACGGAGAAAAAAAGACGCCAATCATTATCTTAAAGCGACGTGCGCATTGGCATAAAGAAATATTTTTGGAGATTGATGAGCGCGAGTGTGTGTCTTGTGCCGTCTGGGATAATAGTGACAACTTGTATATTCCTGATTCTGCTATTCTTGAGCCCCCTCTTAGGCGTGAGAAGGTGAAAGCACTGCTTGCACCGGACGTTGAGTTGATTAGTATTTTAGTGGCATCAATGCTAGAGAAAACGGTTGATATTTATAAAATAGAACAAAGCGCTTTCCAGCCGTTAGAGCAATGGATTGACTATACTATCGCGCAACAGCAATCTGAAATTCACACTTGGATTAATGCCTGTCAATTCGATTTCAAAAAATTTGAATCAATAGGAACGGAATGGTCAGAATATTCAGCGTTGCTAAAAAAAACAAAAACAGAAACAAAAAAGGTTAAACCTGAATCAACAAGGGTAAAAAATTACTCGAAAGAACTCGAGCGACTTGAGACGAATAAAGAGAATCACCTCACTAATAAAAAGCAGAAGAAAGAAGTTAAGTCGCTGTCTACTGAAGTGGAGTCGCCAGCCGAAATTGGAAAAGCAGAAGAAAAGTTACAAGCATTAGAGCAGGAATTTGTAAGCTTGGATGTTTCTGCTAGCGATCCGGCTCGTATGCAGTTATGGGTAGATTTAGCAAATAGTTATGCCAAGCTAAAGAAAATAAAACAAGCGTCTCAATGCTGGGTGAGATTGATCTGGAATAATTCACAAGATGAAAATATCCTCAAGTGGAGAGCAGTAGAGCGTAAAGCTCAAGGTTTCGGTGAGTCAAGCGAAGTGATTGAATCACTGTTAACAATAGAGAGTCCTACTCTTGCACAAGTAAGATTACTGGCTGTTGAATTAATAACTGACATCGAGAATAACAGTCATCAGGCGGCAATAAAGCAGTGGCTGGATCAATACGATAATTTGTTAGATGTCCGGACGCAATGGCTGGCACGGCTAGCACTTTCTAATAGCACTCATGATGTGTTGCAACTAGTGGATAGCCGGGATCGTATATTGGCCAGCCTCAGTAATGGTTTATCTCTTGAAAGAGATGTTCCTGGATTTATGCGTTTTTGTGGTTCCTATGAAGGCAGTTCCTTGGTGGTCTCTCAGTTACAGAGTGAGTTGTCCCGGCTGTTAATATACTATGGCAAAACCAAGCGTAAAAGTTCTATGCTCGAAGCCCCTAAAAAAATAACGGATGCTTATGTGTATTACATTTTTGCTTGGGGTTTTGCGCGATTAAATCAGCAACAAGAGTCTGCGGAGTTAACGTTAAAAGCGCGTAAAGGCCTGAAAGGCAAAGATTCAATTCACCAATCACTGAGTCAACAGTATGAAGCACGAATACAGCAAGCTCGTGAGGCCGTACCTAAAGAATCCTTACTCGATAAGCAAACGTTACAAGTGATGAACTCATTAGAACGTTTCGATCGCTATAAAGTCGATCGCTTACGGCAAATGACTATAATCCTTGAGCCGCAAGAACGGCTTGATCCAATTCAATCATTTCAGGTCAGTTATTCGGATTCGCGAGGCGAAGAATTTTCGACATTGCACCAGCTAGGTGATAAAAAGAAATTTTTACAAGCGGTTGATCAAATATTAGCGCGCGCCTATGACTGTCAAACGACCCATCAGGAAAAGGCACGTTTGTTAGATGGTGTATTGGACTTTTTCCCGCGCATTGGGGAAGCTGAAGCGATCCCTCGATTAGTGAGAGTAGTATCAGAGCTTGACTCCCTCGAGCCACTGTATCGCTGTATTGTATTAGAAGATACATTATTACTTGCCGGTTTCTATTCTCGTCAGGACATAATCGCTCAACTTATCGGTGAAATTGATCGCCTGTTGAAACAAACGGATGGCGATGATCTGAGTTATATTGCCAATGCGCTGGCACAATTTGTTGATAGTTTAAGGCGAGTGGGTTTGACTGAGCAAGGCTTGCATATTCTTGAAAAAGCCTGGGAACGATTTGATGATCAGCAGCCTGAGTCGATAATGACACGCATTCAGCTCGCCAGCGGTTTTGCTGATATGCAAAAAGATAACTATTTAGATCAAGTCGTAATGGAAGCAAAAAAATTATTGCAGCAAGATAATTTATTATTAGAATTGCGCTTACAAATTTGCCAAGCCTTGTCTCAGGCGAGTAGCCATATGCATCATCAGAATGCTATCGCTCTTTTACATGATTTGTCACATCAACTGCCATTAATCACTGATACTTTTAATACCAATAGTCATTTTTGTTTGTCGGTCATTAGTTTTATGGAGTCGCTAATTTTAGGGTTCGCGAATGATAAGCTAGTGCTCGGAGATTTAGGTGGAAAATGGTTAGGAGAGGACGAATTACTGGTCAGAAAAAAAATATACCATGATATGCAATCAATGCAATAACCAGAAAGTACCCTTATTATGAATAGTAAAAAAAATACACAAGACGCGGATCAAATGATCGACAATTTAAGCTATGAAAAATTAGCGTTAGAAGCCAATGAGTTAAGAGAAAAAATCAATCGTTTTCGACAGTCCCTAGGACGGTATTTTGTGGGTAAGCAAAATATAATTGACTTAATGACAGTCTGTGCTGTTGCCCAAGAGCCTTTGTTATTGGTCGGCCCGCCAGGCACTGCAAAATCTGACTTAATTCTTAAATTCAAAGATGCAGTGCAGATTTCAGATGAAGATTATTTTGAATACTTGCTTACTCGGTTTACAGAACCCTCTGAAATTATAGGTCCTATTGACATTAATTTGTTACGTGAAGGAAAATATATTCGCCGTGAAAAGGGAAAGTTACCCACAGGCCAATTAATCTTTTTAGATGAAATTTTTAAATCCAATTCGGCTATTTTGAATTACTTATTGACGATTATTAATGAACGAAAATTTTACCAAGATGGTAAAGCGGAACCGGTGCGTATGAAAATACTGTTTGCGGCGACCAATGAAATACCTGAAAATAGTGAATTGCTCGCGTTAAAGGATCGGTTTTGTCTTAAAGTTTCTTGCGATTCGGTGCAAGAAAATCATTTTATGGAGTTAATTGACGCAGGCCTTGATGCGCAAACACAAAGAGATTTGAAACAAAAGCCTTGGGCTGAAGGCCACGCTACTTTGGTAGACTTTCTTAAAGCACATCGCTATTTGACATTGCAAATGAATCGAATTGAAACAGGACTTGATGGAAGTATTCAACGTGATCGACACCTTTTTTTCTCGGAAGAATTATTGCATGAGATGCGGCGTTTGATTAAAACCCTTAAAAAAGAAGATGGACTGTTTGTAAGCGACCGTAAAATTATTAAACTTTATCGTTTGTTACGCACACGAGCCTGGATTTTTCATGGAGGGGCGGTTGAGCGACAGGATTTATTAATGCTATCTTATCTTGGTGAGTCAATCGATGAAGTCAGTTTACTTGAAGAGAAAGTGCCAAAGTTGTTAGGGATCGAGTCCTAAAGTCTGCAATGAACCCTGAATCAACTAATGACCAAAACGATCAAGCGGCTTTATTGCTCAGTCTTGAATTGATGTATACGCGGACCGTTACTGAGCAGGATCTTACGGAAGTGGTTCCCTGGATACGAGCTAGTATTGAGCAATCTGTGTCGAGCTTACCTTTGGGGGTGATTGTCGATATGGCGACTTTGCTGAATAGCAAAGTGCCAGTCGAGAAAAACAGAGCTAATGATTACCGTAAAACGGAGGCGATGAGGGCATACGAAGATGATTTTCTACGCAGGCTGGAGACTGATTTTCGCTTTATCGAACTTAAAGATGCTCTCACAAGGCTGAATAAGAGTGATAAGGTTGAGGCTACCGCTTATGTAATACACAGCATCCTGGATCGTTTGAAATTTCAGCCAACGCAGCTTATTGATTTGTCAGTGACACGTAAATTGCTCAGACAGCCGGTGATTCAATGGATAGAGATTCTTGAGCAATATTTATTAACTCAGCCTCAGGCCTTAGATTTGGCTGCACGTGATTTTCAACAAATCGCGAGACTTGCGCGGCACTGTTCCCGCTTACTCACGGATAACGATATTTTAACAGTAGAAAATATTTCTGTGCTGCGGACTTTTACTCAGCGGATCCGGTTTAGGCAAGTGGTGGATGCAGCGGAAATGATGGGGCGTTTACTGCCTACTCAAGTAAAATCCAGGGGGGAAGAAACGGGGGTTGTTGCCACTAAATTAACGGCAGATAATGACTATCCGGTAGGCGGTTTTACCTCTATTGGAAATTCAGGTAGCATCGAAAATCTGGTTAGTTCTGAATTAATTTATATGGAAAATGAACAACAGTTTGACCTTTTTGATGTTCGTTATACCGAAGGTGATTTACTTTATTTTATGCGCGATGAAAGCACTTATTGTCGTTCGCAACGAGAATATGCCTTTATCCTTGACCCTAGTCTTATTGCCGCTAGGGTCAAACATGCACAATTACCGTATCAGGATATTGTATTGCTTATGGCGGTACTGATCTGTGTTATGCGTCGTCTTGTTACTTGGTTGACGGCAGATGATTTGAAAGTCAGTTTGATTTTTTTACAGAAACCAGGGACGGAAATTGTTCTGGTACAAGAATATCAAGAAGCGGCTTTGTTATTTCGAGAATGGATTGACAGCGGTTGTTTGCAAGTTCACTCTTGTCTGTATCAGGATATTCATAGTGACAATAAAATTCTAATGAGCCATGGTCCTATTCCTGAAGTAGAAGGAATATTATTGCACTGGAATTTGGAAAAGCATTTACCTGCTATTTTGGATGTTGAGCATCAAGCACTTGATGCTATCACTAGTGTAGAAAAATTTGAGCACTGGGTAGTGATAACGAATAGTTTACTTAGCAAAATTTATTAGGACTTTTATTAACAAAATCGATGAGAAAGGGATTTGGGCCATGAATGTGTTGCTAATGATTTTGCCAGCAGGGATTTAAAATGACTATGGTGATAAAAAATCATTCTATGCCGGTGAATATGAATCATATTGTAGGCAGTCACCATATTGTTTTAATTACCTTAGATTCATTACGTTTTGATGTGGCACAAGAGGCTTGGGCAAAAGGACTCACACCTAATATCGCCAAGTTTTTACCTGACGATGGCTGGCAACGTTGTCATACTCCAGGGAATTTCACTTATCCAGCACATCAAGCTTTTTTTAGCGGTTTTTTACCGACACCAGCAAGTCCAGGGCTACACCCTAGACTGTTTGCAAGTCGCTTTTCGGGAGCGACCACTACGGTTGATGAAACTTTTATTTGTGATCAGCCTACTATTGTCGAGGGACTTGCTGAACAAGGGTATCACACGATCTGTATTGGAGGCGTTGGATTTTTTAATAAAACTACTCCGCTGAGTTCTACTTTTACTGACATGTTTGTTGAAAGTCATTGGCAGGAGTCTTTTGGTGTAACCGATCCTGATTCTGCTAAGACCCAAATTAATTTCGCTGTTGAACGGGTTAAACAAATCGCCACACAACAGAAATTATTTCTATTTATTAATATTTCGGCGATACATCAACCTAACTTTTTTTATCTTGATAATCCTGATTGGATTGCACGCAAAGACTCAGTCAAGTCACAGCAGGCGGCCTTGATATATGTTGACAGTCAATTGCCAATATTGTTTAGTGCCATCAGAGAGACAGGTCCTTTGTTTTGTGTGCTATGTTCAGATCATGGAGACGCTTATGGCGAAGATGGTTTCTATGGGCATCGACTTAATCATGAAGTGGTGTTGACAGTGCCTTATACCCACTTTGTTTGGGATTAGTGTGCGCTTAGATGAACCAGTAAATTAACTAAGCAAAGTAAAGAGACTACTATTTAACAAATTTTTTACGATGAAAGAAAATATTATGGATATCAAAACCTATATACAACAACACCCCTATCAGGCCTATAGCTATTCTTATCCTCATAAGAATAGTTATCGCCAATTAGAAGAGTCTCTAGCACTGCATGAGGCTTGGCAACAAGAATCGCTCTCATCGCTATTTCTTTATCTGCATATTCCTTTCTGTGAAATGCGTTGTGGATTTTGTAATTTATTTACATTAGCCAATCCACAAGATGAAATGATTGAGGCATATTTGCACGCACTATTAATCGACATTGATCGAACAGCCCAGTCACTCGAAGGCGCACAATTTGCGCGACTTGCACTAGGTGGGGGTACTCCTAGCTTAATGTCCGTGCCTCAGATAGAGAGATTATTTTCGAGTCTTATGAAGCAATTAGCATTGGATACTGCGTGTGTGCCAACTTCTTTTGAAGTGTCTCCTTATACTGCCAATGCAGAAAAAATTAAGCTGCTGAAGGATATTGGAGTTGAGCGTATTAGCATTGGCATCCAATCCTTTATTGAAGAAGAAACTAAACAAATAGGCCGTCACCAGCCACCTAAGCAACTGAATGCGGCGCTGGAGAATATTAAGGCGCAAAATTTTACCACCTTAAATCTCGATCTCATCTATGGCATTCCAGGTCAAACAGAGACAAGTTGGAAATATACATTGGAGCAAACCTTGCGTCACGCGCCGCAAGAAATCTATCTGTACCCTTTGTATATCAGACCGTTGACAGGCATTGGAAAACGTGATCTTAAAAAGCAACAGACTACTGAAGATACTCGTAAGCGACTCTACAGAATTGGTAGAGATTATTTAATTGAGCAGGGGTATGAGCAATTATCGTTACGTATGTTTCGAAAAGTAGGTTTAGGTGAAGAATCAGGACCTGTGTATTCTTGTCAAGAAGACGGCATGTTGGGTCTTGGAGTAGGGGCGCGCTCTTATACTAGTCAATTACATTACAGTAGTCATTATGCCGTGAGCCGCCGTGGAGTCACTGATATAGTGAATCACTATGTCGATTCTATTCACTCAGCGACAAACGCTATTGATTATGGTTTTGAGTTGAATAAGGACGATCAACGGAGACGGTATTTGATTTTATCGTTATTGTCGAGTGAAGGCATTAAGTTTGACTTGTATCAGAATCGATTTGAGACAGAGTTGTTACAGGACTTTCCAGAACTTGATCAGCTGGTGCAACATGAATTTGCACAAAGTGCGGTCAACACTATGGCATTAACTCAAAAAGGTCTAGAGTATAGTGATTCGATCGGTCCCTGGTTATATTCAAGTAAGGTGAATCGTTTAAGCAGTACCTGTGACGTGCAATGAATTGGAGTGAAGATTAATGCCGTTAAAAATACTTTATCGCGGAAGTCTTAGTAGCTGCAATTTTTCCTGTGAGTATTGCCCCTTTGCTAAAACTAAAGCACTCAAACAACAATTGCAACAGGATCAAACTGCGCTTACTCGATTTGTGGCGTGGGTGGCAGACCAGCAGCAGTCCATGCGTTTACTTTTTACACCGTGGGGAGAAGCGTTGATTTGGCCATATTATCAAGTGGCTCTTACACAGTTGAGTACAATCTCTCATGTTCAGTCACTGGCTATTCAAACTAACTTATCCGGTAACTTGGACTGGTTGACAAAAATGAAGGTGCGTAAGCTAACGCTTTGGGCGAGTTATCACCCCTCTGAAACCACATTAGATAATTTTTTAACTCAGTGTGAACAGGTGATAAGTGCTGGTGCCCAGTTGACCGTAGGTGTTGTAGGAAAAAAGGAACATTTTACAGCAATTGAACAATTGCATGCGCAGAAACCACAGGCCGCTTCATTTTGGATTAACGCCTATAAAGATGTTGCTCACTATTATTCAGACGAAGACATTAGTTTTCTACAAGCAAAAGATCGATTGTTTAGCAGTAATTTAATGGACTACCCAAGTAAAGATAAAGCTTGTGCCAGCGGTGAAACATCTTTTACAGTGGATGGGAGAGGCGATATGCGTCGCTGTCATTTTATCGATACGGTCATTGGTAATATCTACCAACAAGAGTATCAACGATCGCTGCAACCCAGAAATTGTAGTAATAAAACGTGCAGTTGTTATATTGGATATATTCATTTAAAAGATTTAGACTTTCGTAAGCAATTAGGTGAGAATTATTTTGAGAGGTTTCTTCTACCAGAATGACGGCATCAGTATTTAATAAGGATGACCGCGCACTAAAAATGACCACTAACAGGAGGCTATTATGCCACGCTATGAATATGATGACGGTAAATCACAAAAGTTTTGGGAAATTAATATTGTGGGTGATACCTATGAAGTGCGCTACGGCAAAATAGGCGCTAACGGCCAAACGAGTAGTAAGTCATTTACTAGCGAAGAAGAAGCACAAGTTGCCGCGGATAAAATAACGGCCACCAAGGTGAAAAAAGGCTATGCTTTAGTCGGTGAAAGTAGTCCTAGTCCGGTCGACCCAATAGATGATTTAGTGCATAGCCTTCAGATCGATCCCAATAACGTTGAGGCTTGGCAAGTTTATTCAGACTATTTACAAACTCAAAATGACCCGCGTGGAGAATTAATTGCGCTTGGAATACCGATTGAGAAAAGTCCTGGGTCTAAAAAAGGAAAAGAGGCGAAGGTTCGTTTTAATCAAATCTTTGAAGAAAATAAAGAGGCTTGGTTTGGCATTGCAGCTGAATATATTAACGATACAAGGCTATTTTCCATGACATGGAAATATGGGTATTTGCTCAATGTTCGTGTGGCTTTCTATTATGATTTTGAGGGCCCTTCGACACACGAGTTGTTAGGGGCATTACTAAAAGGACCCGCGGGGAAATTTGTGCAAACAATTTCTATTGGTATCACTGAAGGAATGGAAGATGCTGATGCTTGTTTTTCAGACTGTACTCATGAAATAGTGAGTGGAGGAAGAAGAGCAGCAGTGAAAGAATTGACGATAGGCGATTTTGAATCAGATGAGTGTGAAATTTCCTGGTCAAGTATTGGCAACTGTGGAAAAATATACGCGGTATTACCTAATCTGGAGCAATTAATTATTCATGGAGGAGGAATTGAGCTCGGAAAAATTAAACATAAAAACCTAAAAACATTGAGTATTACCACCGGCGGTTTGTCTGCGACAGCAGTCAAGGCAGTTGCGAAAGCCGATCTACCTGCCTTAGAAATGCTTATAGTCTATTTTGGTGCTGAAGATTATGGCGCTGAAGGAGAGGTGGGTATGCTTAAGCCCTTGTTTGACGGTAAAGGGTATCCAGCACTCAAGCAGCTAGGGTTAATGAACGCAGAATTTCAAAATGAAATTACGCAAGCATTAGTGAAAGCTCCTATTGTAAAACAGTTAATCAGTTTGGATTTATCGATGGGCACTATGACTGATGAAGGCGCACAGATTTTATTAGATAATGTCGATATATTTGGGCATCTTGATCACATTGATGTGAGCAGTAACTACCTCTCAGAAGAAATAGTCAACCATTTAGAGAAAGTCTATCCTAAGAAGATGTCCATTGGAGATCAAGAAGTCCCTGACGTAGATGATGGTGAAGTTTACACTTATGTTTCGGTAGCTGAGTGATATTAGATTGCAGTGATTGATCACAATAACTAGAGCCAAGTCAATTCAGAAAATGCTTCACTTCAAAATTATAAGTGAGACATTTTACTGGCTCGAAAAATATCGAGTCTGCTAGATTTATACTAATTATCGATAAAATAACAATAAGTTACATAGAAAAATAATGCTATTCCGCTTGCTAGTTGCTGGCCGAAGAATTTTACCAGTACCAATACTAATAGCTGAATTTAAATCAATAAATAAAAATTACTAATGGAGAAAAGTATGCCTCGTTACGAATATGATGACGGTAAATCACAAAAATTTTTGGAAATTAATATTGTTGGTGATACCTATGAAGTGCGCTACGGCAAAATAGGCGCTAACGGCCAAACGAGTAGTAAGTCATTTACTACCGAAGAAGAAGCGCAGCTAGCCGCTGATAAAATAGCAGCCGCCAAGGTAAAAAAAGGCTATGGTTTAGTGGGTAAAAGTAGTCCAAGTCCAGTCGACCCAATAGATGAATTAGTGCGTAGTATTCAGATCGACCCAGATAATATTGAAGCCTGGCAAGTCTATTCAGACTATTTACAAACTCAAAATGATCCATGGGGAATTAATTGCACTCGGAATAGCGATTGACAAAAAACCAGAGTACAAAAAAGCTAAAGCAGCTCAAGACCGATTCGATATAATATTCAAGGAGATCTTAAAAGAATGGACCGATAAATCTGAGCGTTATATTGTTGGAAAAAATTTCTCCGGTGATGGACATGCCTTACAACTCGTTTGGAAGTACGGATATATCTTGGAAGTTGGGGTGGGACATGATTATGATAAGTCGTGCCCAGATACTGATGTGTTGTTGCAAGAAATTTTGCAAAAGCCACTTGGACAGTTTGTTCAAAGCATAACTGTTAAAGTGACTGATGGGGGGATGCGCGGATATATTGATTTTGAGTCTTGTCTATCAAAAATTGTCTTGCAAGGAAGGCAGCCAAATTTGAAGAAATTAGTGATAGGGGATTGTTATCCTCCAGAAGCAGACCTGTCTTGGTGTTCTGTAGGGGATTGTTCAGGTATCTTTTCACTCCTTCCTAATTTAGAGTATATCAAGACGCGTGGTCGTAACGTAATATTTGGGAAGTTGAAGCATCAAAAATTAAAAAAGCTGTTAGTAGAATCTGGTGGTTTATCTGCTGAGGCAGTCAAGTCAATCGCAAAAGCCGACCTACCTTCATTGGAGAGTCTTGAAGTGTGGTTTGGTTCTAAGGAATATGGCGCTCAAGGGAGCATCAATATGATCAAACCCCTGCTTCAAGGGAAGGGTTATCCTAAACTTAAACATTTAGGTTTAATGAACGCAGAATTTCAAAATGAAATTACGCAAGCATTAGTGAAAGCTCCTATTGTAAAACAGTTAAGCAGTTTGGATTTGTCGATGGGCACTATGACTGATAAAGGAGCTCAAGCTCTTGTAGATAATGTTGATACATTTATACATCTTGATTACATTGATGTGTGCGACAACTTCCTCTCAGAACAAATGTCTTCCCGTTTGAGAAGGGTATACTCAAATAAAATTAATATTAGCGAACAGGGCGATCCGGACGAGGATGAAGATGGTGATAGTTATATTTATGTTTCTGCTGGTGAATAAATAAATCCTCTATTGCTTTGAAAAAGTTGTACCTACACAAGCGTATTTATTTAACGATAGATAATTGTCTATTTAAAATATTCCCTATAAAAACAGGAGAACAAAGTGCCTCGTTACGAATATGATGACGGAACATCCCAAAAATTTTGGGAAATCAATATTATCAATGATACTTATGAAGTATGTTACGGAAAAATTGGCACTAAAGGTCAAATCAGCATAAAAAACTTTAGCAGTGACCAAGAAGCGCAGCTAGCGGCTGATAAAATTACAGCTTCCAAGGTAAAAAAAGGCTATGGTTTAGTGGGAAAAAGTAGCCCTAGTCCTAGTCCGGTCAACCCAATAGATGAATTAGTGCGTAGTATTCAGATCGACCCAGATAATATTGAAGCCTGGCAAGTCTATTCAGACTATTTACAAACCCAAAATGATCCGCGTGGAGAATTAATTGCACTTGGAATAGCAATTGAGAAGAGTCCTAGGTCTAAAAAAGGAAAAGAGGCGAAGGTTCGTTTTAATCAAATCTTTGAAGAAAGTAAAGAAGCTGGATTAGGCGTTGCGGCTGAATATATTAATGATACAAAACTATTTTCGATCACATGGAAATATGGGTATTTACTCAATGTTCGTGTGGCTTTCCATTATGATTTTGTGGGCCCTTCGACACACAAATTATTAGGGGCATTACTAAAAGGGACTGCAGGGCACTTTATTCAAACAATTTCTATTGGTGTCACCGAAGGAATGGAAGACGCTGATGCTTGTTTTTCAGACTGTACGCATGCAATAGTGAGTGGAGGAAGAAGAGTGGCTGTGAAAAAATTGACTATTGGAGATTTTGAATCAGATGAGTGTGAAATTTCCTGCTCAACTATTGGCTATTGTGGAAAAGTGTACGCAGTGTTACCTAATCTGGAACAGTTAATTGTTCATGGAGGAGACATTGAGCTTGGAAAAATTAAACATAAAAATTTAAAAACATTGAGTATTTGCACTGGCGGTTTATCTGCGACAGCAGTCAAGGCAGTTGCGAAAGCCGATCTACCTGCTTTAGAAATGCTTATAGTCTATTTTGGTGCTGTATTTTATGGCGCTGAAGGAGAGGTGGGTATGCTTAAGCCCTTGTTTGAAGGTAAAGGGTATCCAGCGCTCAAGCAGCTAGGGTTAATGAATGCACTATTTGAAAACGAGATTGTACAGGCGCTGGTAAAAGCTCCTATAGTGAAGCAGCTAATTAGTTTGGATTTATCGATGGGTACTATGACTGATGAAGGTGGACAGATTTTAATAGATAATGTCGATTTATTTGGGCATCTTGATCACATTAATGTGAGCGACAACTTCCTCACAGAAAAAATAACTGAGAAATTAGAGAAAGTCTATCCTAAGAAAATGACTATTGGAGATCAAAAAGCCCCTAACGTATATGATGGTAAAGTTTACACTTATGTTTCGGTAGCTGAGTAATATTAGATTGCAGTGATTGGTCACAATAACTAGAGCCTAGTCAATTCAGAAAATGCTTCACTTTAAAATTATAAGTGAGACATTTTACTGTCTCGAAAAATATCGAGTATGCTAGATTTATACTAATTATCGATAAAATAAAAATAAGTTACATAGAAAAATAATGCTATTTCGCTTGCCGAACGATTTTATCAGTATCAATACAATACCAGTACTAATAGCTGAATTTAAATCAATAAATAAAAATTACTAATGGAGAAAAGTATGCCTCGTTACGAATATGATGACGGAACATCCCCAAAATTTTGGGAAATCAATATTATCAATGATACCTATGAAGTACGTTGTGGAAAAATTGGTACTAAAGGCCAGGTCAGCGTAAAAAACTTTAGCAGTGACCAAGAAGCGCAGCTAGCGGCTGATAAAATAGCAGCCGCCAAGGTAAAAAAAGGCTATGGTTTAGTGGGTAAAAGTAGTCCAAGTCCAGTCGACCCAATAGATGAATTAGTGCGTAGCATTCAGATCGACCCAGATAATATTGAAGCTTGGCAAGTCTATTCAGACTATTTACAAACTCAAAATGATCCACATGGGGAGTTAATTGCACTTGGAATAGCGATTGAAAAAGCTAGCGAGACCAGTGAAACGAGAGAAAAAGTAGAGCAAGTACAAGTTCGATTTGACCAAATATGGGCAGAAAACAAATTTGCCTGTTTAGGAGAGGTTGCTGAGTTTATCAGTGATGAGGAATCGTTCATTTTAAAATGGCGGTATGGATACTTGTTAGATGTCCATGTTACCTATCAAGACAAACTAACTTTTTTTAAAAAGCGGGTGCTACTAGGAACATTGTTCGATATTTCTGTTGGGCAATTTATACAAAGTTTAACTTTTGGATTCTCTGGAAATAGCATTAATAATGTAGTTGATTTTTCTGCTTGTTTTGATGAGTTTCCTAGTGGTGTACAAAGGGAGAGTGTTAAACACCTGAAGATAGGCGAGTTATATTCGAAAGAATATGAATTTTCCTGGTCTTTTATAGGTTTTGTTAACAAAGTTTTTTCGCTTTTTCCTAATCTTGAAACGTTATTAGTGAGTGGGTTATGGATTGAATTTGGAGAGCTTAAGCATCATAAACTAAAGACTTTAAATGTTTTGACGGGGTGTTTGTCACCTACCGGAATTAAATCGATTGCTAATGCTATGTTACCAGCATTAGAATCTCTCACCGTTTGGTTTGGAAGGGAGCTTGTTAGTGATGAAGGTGTTTGTAAAGCGCTGGAGCCTTTATTACAAGGTAATGGTTACGCTTCTCTAAAGCATTTGGGCTTAATGAACGCAGAGGTTGAAGACGAAATCCTACAAGCCTTGGTGAAAGCGCCTATTATGAAACAATTAATCAGCCTGAATTTATCAATGGGAACGATGACTGATAATGGAGCTCAGGTATTATTAGAGAATAGAGAGGTATTCCAACATTTACGAAGTATTAATTTGAGTGATAACCATCTTTCAAAGGATATGTCAGTACGTCTGAAAAAAATGTTTTTGGGGATAATCAATACTGATAATCAGCGTGCTTTTGAGATAGATGAGGACGGAAATATAGAGACTTATGTGTCTGCTGGTGAATGAGTTGTAGTGATTAAGTAGTTGATAGTCTGTAAAAGTAGTCCTAGTCCAGTTGACCTAATAGATGAATTAGTGCGTAGCATACAGATCGACCCCAATAACGTTGAAGCCTGGCAAGTCTACTCTGATTAGTTGTAAACCCAAAATGGTCCACATCAAAAAATTGATTGCGCCAAAAAAAAATTTATATCAGACCACAAAGTGAGACCCATCGAAATCACGGAAAGATTTCTTTGAGTGTCTTATAAATTATTTTAGCCTTAAATGTATATTATTGAGTAACATTAATTTAGTGCTTCGTCATAAGAGTTGAAAGCATGACCTAGGGTAATATTTTGATTATAATTAGCCAATGAAATTTTTGCTTATCGGGAATCCCGAAAATCGTCGTATCAGTGCATTTGTAGAAGCACTAAAAAGTGAAGGTTTAGAGAACCCTATTATTCTTTCGCATCAAGAATTGATTCAAGCGCCGGAATTGTTGTATCAATATAAAGATTTGGATTTAACGGTTCGTATTGATTCTGTGGGTGAAAACTCCGAGGTCGAGCGACTTTTACTTTATCAAGGGCACGCAGAGGCCGCCTTATCCAGTGCACAGAGTATCTCACCTGAACGTCTAAATTTAAGAGAGGTACGGTATGGAGAGTTGTTTTGCCCACGTCAATACCACTGTGGTTATGAGCAATACCTATACAAGTTACAGAAAATTTTTGATGAAATTCCTCACTGGAATTTATTGAATACCCCAGCCGCGATTAAAGAATTATTTGATAAACGATTGACGAGTCAAAAATATCATCAGGCTGGTATTCCTGTTCCAGATTCTATTGTTCAAATAAATACAGCGGAAAAGATTGATATTGAGGTGAGTAATAGTTCTAGTATTGACGCGCGTAAAAATTCTAATGTTGGCATAAGTACCAATGCCATATATCCCTGGAACCCTGATGACTTAAGGCGTGCAATGCATAAAAATTATTGGGGCACTGTTTTTATTAAATTGTCGTGTGGTTCTTCTGCTTCCGGGCTTGCTATTTATTCTTATAAGCAAGGTGGAAATGAGCGAATGATTACTACAATGATGGTGCGTAATGGGCGAATTTTTAATTCTTTGAAGATGCAAATAATTACTGGTCGAAAGAAGATCGATTATTTAATAAGCTTTTTGCTCAATGAGGGGTCTATTATTGAAAGATCAATCCCTAAAATGCGCTTGCATGGAGATTATATCGATTGTCGTGTACTGATGATTGATAAGGAGCCATGTTTTACTGTGGTGCGACAAAGTAAGTACCCTGTGACTAATTTGCATCTTGGAGGGCAGCGAGGAGATCTGGAGTTGCTTATGCAACAAGTGGGAACTAATGCTTGGGATAGTGCTATGGAGTCATGTCGTAATGTAGCAAGCTTACATAAGAGTTTTCAATTAGGAGTGGATTTAATGTTTGAACGTGATTTTAATCAACATAGAATATTAGAATCAAATGCCTTTGGTGATTTATTACCACGTTTGACTAAAGAGGGGAAGTCAGTCTATGCCTATCAGATAAGCCGGTTGTTGAAGAAATACAGTTTATAGTGTCAAAAGCGACAATGTCATAGGCTGATGTGGCAAACAAAAGCAAACAAAGTGATCAAGTGATAATAGCCAAAGAATATGAATAAAACTCTCTGGCTAGTACTGGCTAATAGTTAGGCTATTGTCATATCAAGATTTTTTCTTACGTCCAAACCATCGACGTTTACGTTTTTTGTTATTGCTTATCCATGGATGATTGGGAAAATTGTGTTTCAATACACGTAAGGAGCTTTGTCTTAATTTTTCGAGGCCCAGCTTGTCATAGCTAGTGATCATTATTTCCAGCGCTCCTCTTACGCTTGGAGAACCATCATAATGTTCCAGTACGTATTTAGCGCGATTGACGGCTGCAATATGGGCGCCTCGTTGAATATAATATTTGGCCACCACTATTTCATGTTTCGCTAAATTATTTCGTAAATATAACATACGCTGTCGCGCATCTTTTGCATATTTGCTATTAGGAAACTTGGTGACTAATTTTTTAAAATCGAAGAAAGATTTACGCGCTACTCCAGGATCACGAGTGGAGGGGTCGACTGGAAAAACTTTCTCAAGAATTGAGTTTTTTTGGCGATAATTAATTAAACCTTTTAGATAATAAGCGTAATCAACATTCGGGTTTTGTGGATTCAGTCGAATAAAGCGAGTACTCGCAGCCAGCGCTAAATCAAAACTTTCATTTTTATAATGGGCGAAAGCAATTTCTAATTGCCCCTGTTGAGCAAATTTACCAAAGGGATAGCGAGTTTCAAGTAACTGGTAATATTTGATGGATTTTTCGTAGTCTTTAGCGGCGAGTTTAGTTTTTGCTGCCGTGTACAATCGCTGCGCTGACCAATCTTTGGTAATATCTTTTTGCTTAGGTAACCAAGAGCAGCTGGAAAGTCCAATAATACAGAGGGTGAGAATAAAGGTTTTACAATAATGATTCATAATGCTGCGCGCTTAAATCCTATTTTCAAATGAATAATCGGGTTCACTAGTATTTTCGAAATATAATAATAAAAAATATAATAAAAAGGTACAATATAAATATGCGGTTTATCAGTACAATACAATATAAAATTATATAATTCGGTACAATATACCAAAGTATGATATTGAGGTGTCTAATATTATAGGAGACTGCCGCAATAATCGAGTCCAGACCGTATCAGCACTCTATTTTGTGTTGTAGGTTGACTATTTATTTTAACTGTTAAACAGTGTTGAGCTTGTCATATAATAGTATTATGACTATTAAATAGCACTAACTATCTGAAAAAATTGAACAAAGTGAATCAAAAAATCGAAATGAGTACTGAAATACCCGTCGAAATGGCAGGAATGCGCCTGGATCAGGCGCTGGCTAAAATATGGACAGATTATTCGCGGGGTCGTTTGCAACAGTGGATAAAGTCTGGCCAAATATTGGTCAACTCAACGCACTGGAGATCAAAAGATCGAGTGCAAGGAGGCGAGCAGGTGATTCTGGATGCACAGATTGAAGCATTAGAGTCTCGAGTTGAGCCAGAAAATATCACCCTTGATACTGTTTATGAAGATGAGTCAGTAATAGTGATCAATAAACCTGCAGGTTTGGTGGTACATCCAGCAGCGGGGCATGCCCGTGGAACTTTGCAAAATGCTTTATTGCACCATTATCCTGAGATTGCTGCAGTCCCACGAGCAGGTATAGTGCATCGATTGGATAAGTTGACAAGCGGGTTAATGGTCGCAGCAAGAACGGCTAAAGCGCACAAAAGTCTGGTAAATCAATTACAAAACCGAACAGTCTCTCGAGAGTATCGCGCTGTGGTGGTTGGAGTTATGCCGGCAGGTGGGACTGTTGAGGCTGCGATAGGTCGGCACCCAGTGGATCGAAAGCGCATGGCTGTGCGTAAAGACGGGGGTAAAGAAGCAATTTCTCATTATAGGGTAAAGCAAAAGTATCGCCGACATACTTTGGTCAAGGTAAAACTTGAAACAGGGCGTACTCATCAAATTCGTGTGCACATGGCTTCTATTCAATACCCATTGATAGGTGACCCCGTTTATGGCGGTCGGTTTAAGATGCCACCTAATTGTAGTGAGGAATTTCAGACTTGCTTACGGGATTTTAAACGTCAGGCGTTACATGCCGCTCGGCTCGAGTTTGTTCACCCTGAATCGAATGAATCGGTTCATTGGCAGGTGGCCTTACCACAAGATATGCAGCAATTAGTAGATATGTTGCAACAAGACCTTAGTGAAAATGGCTAGCGGACTGTTGGTTTGGGGAGTCTTTGCTATATCCTGGCATTGAGGCTTGTGTTTTAAAAACATTTGTAGGAGAACGATGATTGCTTCTAGAATGGGTAGGAGTTGGAATGGCGGTCGAGGCAAACCCTAGACCCATTGAGGTAAAGAAGGCTAAGGTTGCAAGATCGGCTTAAGGTTGACTCAAGGTCGGTTCAATTAGCATTAGTGATTTTTACTTGATTGATGCAGACTTGTTCGGTGAGATTTTATAAACTGATTTTAACATCGGATTGAGTCAGCTGAAAAATTTCAGCAACTTTCTATTTTTTTAGGAAACTCTACTTAAGCGATAATGGCAAGATCATCATCCTTGGTCAGAGTCACTCAAATAACAACATTATGGTTGGTGCTGGCTTGATAGTCTGGCACTCTTTTTACGGAGGGGTTTAATGGATCGAAATCATTGGATGAATATATTTTCATCAGCAGCTTGGCAGCAAGAGTTTGAGCAATTTTTAGCAAGTGGTGGAAATGTCAGTGAAGTGTGTAAAACTGAAGGAAGTGCTTTAATTCATTATGCGATTGATGCGGAAAATTATACTGCTATTAATTGGTTAGTCGCTCATGGTGCTGATATTAATGCGGTGGACACTAACGGTTGGAGTGCTTTGCATTATGCCGTCGATGCAGATATTGATGTTGCGGTACAGACTGATCTGGATATCGAGTTTCGTGGTGCGAGGTTTATACTGAGTACTGGCGCGGATGAAAACATCAAAGATAATAGTGGTTGTACTGCACGAGATGTAGCAGCAAAACACGGTACTGTTGTCTTACAGCGCTATGACCAGTTAATGAACTCATGCGAGTCTAGTTAAACTAAAAGATGTCACTATAGGCTTTGTTACTCTAAAAATATGAACGTTATAAAAGCAACTTGGAAAGTTCCAGAACATGTCCATGTCGTTTGTACTACTAGAGGCGGGGGTGTCAGTAGTGCTCCTTATGATAGTTTAAATTTGGGAGAGCATGTTGCTGATGATGAGACGGCGGTCAAAAAAAATCGAGAGTTATTGTGCGAGTCGCTTAAACTGAAGTCTTCGCCTTTATGGTTAACTCAGATACATAGCACGAAGGTGATTGAATTTGACCAGGCATTGGTAAATAAAACTGTCAAAGCGGATGGCAGTTTTACTACCCAACAACAACAAGTGTGTAGTGTAATGACGGCAGACTGTTTGCCAGTCGCAATTTATAATCACACGCTGGATAGCATTGCGGTGGTGCATGCAGGCTGGAAAGGATTAGCGGCAGGAATTATTGCACAAGGTGTTAATTGTTTAAAAGCAGGGAAATTGAGTGTTTGGTTAGGACCGGCTATTGGTCCTCATTGTTTTGAAGTGGGTGATGAAGTAAAAATTGCTTTTGTAGAAAAATTAGCAGTGCATTCCTCTGCTTTTGTACCAATCTCCTCTGGAAAGTGGCTCGCTAATATGTATTTACTTGCTCGGCAGCAATTACAAGGCTTAGGCATTACTCAAATTTTTGGTGGTGACTACTGTACTTTTAGTCAACCAGAACAGTTTTATTCTTATCGCCGAGATCAAATTACTGGTCGTATGGCAACATTGGCATGGCTTTCTGCCCCTTAATTCTGCTATTTGTGCTTGAGACTGCATTAGCATTACCTTTAAGCTGTAACTTTTCCCTTATATTTTAGCTCGATGATTGGGACTGAGTTGAGGTTATATCAAGCTTATCTTGGGTTTATCTTGGGTTTATCTTGGGTTTATGTTTACACAGTATAGTGATACGTCTATTTGTTCCTTATAAATTCCATTGGAATTGTCAAAAAGTACTTGTCATGATTGAATGAGAGCTGTATTTTGTGGACACGAAAATAGTGCGTTTTTTGATATCACTCGTTCACCGATATCAGAACCTTTCTAATAAAATGTGGTTATATTAAATGTTATGTCAGTACTAGCCTGGATTATTATATTTAGTTTGTTGGGTGGCACTTTAAGTGCAATTGCCGCTTCAGTAATGCTACTGTTTGGTGAATCGCTACGCCGTTTAATGATTCCTCATTTAGTGAGTATTGCTATTGGCACTTTATTAGGAGCCGCTTTTTTGGCCTTATTGCCTCACGCAATGGAGCCAGTCCCTATTACTGGGGGGCATGCTTTAAGTTATGTTCATCAAATGTCTTTTGGCCTGTCAGACAAGAATTTATTAGCCACCCCTGCAATAGATATGCATGAGCTGGCCTTTATGGTGTTGTTGGGTATATTAGGGTTTTTTCTATTAGAAAAAATGGTGCTATGGCGTCATTGTCACTCTGATCATTGTGTGGCTCATACACCTGTCGGTTCAAATAGCGAAGAGCGTGACCATCAGCATCACAAGCAAGTAGAAAATGGGCAAAATAAATCACGCATTACATTGATTCTGATAGGCGATGGGATACATAATTTAGTGGATGGTGTTCTAATTGCTGCAGCCTTTTTAATTGATATTCACCTTGGTATAGTCACTACCATTGCTTTAGCCGCACATGAAATTCCACAGGAAGTGGGCGATTTCGCAATATTATTGAATAGTGGCATGAAGCGCTCACGGGCATTCTTTTATAATTTACTGTCAAGTTTGACTACCGTTGTGGGTGCCTTGATCGCTTATTTTAGTTTTTCAAGCGCTTCAGGTGCATTACCGTATGTGCTGGCCATTGCGTCTTCGAGTTTTATTTATATTGCAGTGGCTGATTTAATTCCTGGTTTACATGAACGAACTGCGTTACGCGATGCATTAACTCAGTTTGGTCTTATTATTAGTGGTGTGTTGGTGATTTATCTTACGCATTCTACCTTGCACTAGTCGTTTTTTTGTTTCATTTAGTGGATTTCAAATGCTTATTTATATTTAATTCACTGTTGCAAGCTAGCACCTTTAACAAGTCCTTTTTTAGCTGTTATGGTGTTTGTCGTAAGAAAACTGATCATCAGTCAAATGGTTAAACTTAAAGCTTAATAAAAAATATTTGTTTGAGAGTGTAGGACTTAAATTCTGTTTAAGTGTTTAAGTGTTTAAGTGTTTAAGTGTTTAAGTGTTTAAGTGTTTAAGTGTTTAAGTGTTTAAGTGTTTAAGTGTTTAAGTGTTTAAGTGTTTAAGTGTTTAAGTGTTTAAGTGTTTAAGTTAAGTGAGTTCTATAATAAAAAAAATTAAAGCATTAGTTAGCCCCCACCTCTGTTATTTTCACTGATATTTGATCGCTTCTTAGAATATTTTTTTTGCTTCTCAAAAGAGGGATTTAATGCCTATAACAGCCCTTATTTTACGAATAAAACTAGTAAATTCAGGAGCTTGCCTTGGTCCGACCCCAGGGTTTAGGGATTCCTAGGGACTGCATAGGTTAAAGTGGTATTGGTGATGGCCGCTATAATTAATCAGAGAAGTTCTGAATAGTGATTCGATACTATATTTTCTACGATTATCACTGATGGTGATCAATATTAATAAGCTGTTCGTAAAGGCTCGTATAGCCCTTAGTGAATAACTTTTGCTTAAGGCATAACGTTAAGGAAAATGTTGATATTATGAGTAATACCCTCGACATATTGCATTGGATTTTTGTTATTACCGGATTCAGCTTTGTGCTGTTAGTGATCTGGCTTACAGGTCTCTATATTTATGACAAAATACAAACCGAACATGCAGTCAGAAGGAATTTCCCGCTTATTGGTCGTATGCGTTATGTTCTGGAGCGGATGGGGGAGTACTTTCGTCAGTATTTTTTCTTAAATGATCGTGAAGAGATGCCTTTTAACAGGGCGACCCGAAACTGGATCTATCGTACGGCGAAAAATATTGGGGGCACCTTAGGGTTTGGTTCCAGCAACGATCTAAGAGAGCCAGGGACTATTATTTTTGTGAATGCGGCTTATCCAGTGTTGGAAGATGAGTGCATCGCCACCCCTCCTATTGTCATTGGTGAAAATTGTAGCTTTCCTTTTGTGGCAAGGCATGTTGTTAATATTTCTGGTATGAGTTATGGCGCTTTGTCAGCACCAGCAGTGACCGCTTTATCTAAAGGGGCAGGCCTTGCTGGAATATGGATGAACACAGGTGAAGGGGGCTTGAGTCCTCATCATGAAGTTGGCGGTTGCGACTTGATCTTTCAAATTGGCACAGCCAAATATGGGGTGCGTGATGAGCATGGTCGTTTAAGCGATACAAAGTTAAAAGAGCTTTCAACCAAAGTAAAGGCATTTGAAATTAAACTTGCACAAGGCGCTAAGCCTGGCAGGGGCGGTGTGTTACCTGCGTGTAAGGTCAGTGCAGAGATTGCAAAAATTAGAGGGATTCCAGAGGGAGTTACTTCGAATAGTCCTAATAGACATCCTGAAATAAGTTGTGATAATGATTTATTGGATGTCATTAATCATGTGCGTGATTTAACCGGTCGGCCGGTAGGAATTAAAACGGTCTTGGGCAGTGATGAACCTATTAAGTCTTTGTGTGAAGCTATTCATCGGCGGGGTATTCAGTCAGCGCCGGATTTTATTACGCTGGATGGCGGTAATGGAGGGACTGGGGCTGCTCCTCAGGTATTGGCGGATTATGTGGGTTTGCCTCTTAATGAATCATTACCCTTGTTGGTTGATACTTTGATTTCAGCAGGATTGCGTGAGCGTATTCGAGTGATTGCTTCGGGTAAAATTGTGACCTCAGCTAATGTCGCTTGGGCCTTATGTATGGGTGCAGATTTTACTGTGACAGGTCGTGGCTTTATGTTTTCTTTGGGCTGTATCCAATCGCAAAGTTGCCATCGTGATAATTGTCCGACAGGAGTCACCACGCATAATCCTAAATTACAAAAAGGATTAGTAGTCGCCGATAAATGCCAGCGAGTGGCGAACTATGCCCGTTGGATGAATCGTGAAGTTGATCGTATTGCTTATTCTTGTGGCTTAACGCATGCCCGTGAATTTATGCGCCATCATGCACGGATGGTAAAATCTGCTGGTGTGAGTATTGCCCTTGATGAGCTTTACCCCTATCCAGAAGCTTATTTTGGTAAGATATCGTCACGCCGTTAATATTATTCATCCTAGATTTTATAGTCTATAGCGGCCTCTTAATTCTTGTCCTCGTTTTAAATCTTCCACTTATTGGTATTGCTCCCTTGAAGTTTTACTGAATCAGCACCACTTTATATATAACAATATGAATAAAAGAGTACGATCAATACCGAGGAAGTCGATATGCGAATGGAAAAACTCACCAGCAAATTTCAACTGGCACTGGCAGATGCACAAAGTCTGGCGGTTGGCCGCGATCATCAATTCATTGAGCCTATACATTTGTTGCTTGCTTTATTAGATCAACAAGGGACCACTATTCGTCACTTATTGACGCAGGCGGGGATTAATGTCAATCAATTACGAACAAAAGTAGACCGAGAGCTTGAGAAGTTACCAATAGTGACAGGCACTGATGGCGATATTCACATGTCGAATGATATAGGCCGTATTCTCAATATGACCGATAAGCTGGCACAAGATCGTCAGGATAAATACATTTCAAGTGAATTATTTATTCTTGCAGCTGCAAAAGATAAGTCAATAATTGGAGACTTGATGCGCAGTGCTGGTGCCAATGATAAGGCGTTAGAACATGCCGTAGAGATTATTCGCGGCGGACAGAATGTGGATGATCCGAATGCGGAAGAACAGCGTCAGGCACTTGAAAAATACACAATAGATTTGACTGAACGGGCAGAACAGAATCGTTTGGACCCAGTGATTGGTCGTGATGACGAAATACGTCGAACCATCCAGGTATTGCAACGCCGAACCAAAAATAATCCGGTGATTATAGGGGAGCCTGGAGTGGGTAAAACGGCCATTGTTGAAGGCTTGGCGCAACGAATTATCAACGGTGAAGTGCCTGAAGGCTTAATGGGTAAAAGAATATTGTCTTTAGATATGGGCGCTTTATTAGCGGGCGCAAAATTTCGGGGTGACTTTGAAGAACGCTTAAAAGCAGTACTCAATGACTTAGCCAAGCAAGAAGGGCAGATTATTCTATTTATTGATGAACTGCATACTATGGTAGGTGCAGGGAAAGCAGAAGGATCATTGGATGCTGGCAATATGCTTAAGCCTGCGTTAGCACGGGGTGAATTACACTGTGTAGGCGCGACTACTTTGGATGAATACCGCGAGTACATAGAGAAAGATAAGGCTTTAGAGCGTAGATTTCAACGTATTATCGTTGATGAACCCAGTGTTGAAGATACGATTGCTATTTTACGGGGACTTAAAGGAAAATATGAAGTGCATCATGGAGTTGATATTACCGACCCGGCAATAGTGTCTGCAGCGACTTTGTCACATCGCTATATTAGTGATCGTCAACTGCCTGATAAAGCGATTGATCTAATCGATGAGGCTGCCAGCCGCATTCGAATGGAAATTGATTCCAAACCAGAAGTGATGGATAAGCTTGAGCGACGGCTGATTCAACTAAAGATTGAGCAAGAAGCACTAAAAAAAGAATCGGATGAAGCGTCTGTTAAGCGTTTAATTGATTTAGAAGAAAAAATAGATGTGGCTGAGCGAGAGTTTTCTGATCTTGATGAAATATGGAAATCTGAAAAAGCAGCCTTACAGGGAACTACTCATATAAAAGAGGAATTAGAGCGCGCTAGGACGGAGCTTGAAAATGCCCATCGTGCTGCGGACTTAGCCCGTATGTCAGAATTACAATATGGCAAGATCCCTGAACTTGAAAAACAGTTAGATATGGCTTCCCAAGCTGAAATGATGGACATGCAGTTGTTGAGGAATCGCGTGACTGATGAAGAGATTGCGGAAGTAGTGTCTCGTTGGACAGGAATTCCAGTGACGCGTATGTTGCAAGGCGAGCGAGAAAAACTATTGCAACTCGAAAGTGAAATTCATAAAAATGTGATTGGGCAGGACGAAGCGGTCAATGCAGTGGCCAATGCTATTAGGCGTTCTCGTGCGGGCTTGTCTGATCCTGGACGCCCGAATGGCTCGTTTTTGTTTTTAGGTCCAACAGGAGTGGGCAAAACTGAACTAACCAAATCTTTAGCTAAGACCTTGTTTGACACAGCAGAAGCGATGATTCGGATTGATATGTCAGAATTCATGGAAAAACATTCGGTGGCGCGTTTAATCGGTGCCCCCCCAGGTTATGTGGGTTATGAAGAAGGCGGATATTTAACGGAAGCAGTGCGACGTAAACCCTATTCTGTTATTTTGCTTGATGAAGTTGAAAAGGCACACCCTGATGTATTTAATATTTTATTGCAGGTGCTGGATGATGGCCGCCTGACTGATGGCCATGGACGTACGGTTGATTTTAGAAATACTATTATTGTCATGACGTCTAATTTGGGATCGCAAAGTATTCAGGAAATGGCGAATAAAAGTACTTATGATGAAATGAAAAGTGTCGTCATGGATATTGTGGGTGCTCAATTCAAACCTGAATTTATTAATAGAATTGATGAAGTCGTCGTGTTTCATCCATTGGCGCAAGCACAGATTAGAGCGATTTGCAGTATTCAGATTGAATATTTACGTCAACGCCTATTAGACAATGACTTATTGTTTGAAATCAGTGAATCAGCGCTGGATACACTGGGCGAAGCTGGATTTGATAGTGTCTATGGTGCTCGACCACTAAAAAGGGCTATTCAACAGCAATTGGAAAACCCACTAGCACAAGAAATTTTATCCGGTCGGTATCAACCTGGTGATGTTGTGTCTGTCGATTATATCAATTCAGAATTTCGCTTTAATCATCAAAAGCAAGCAATCGACAGCACAGAAACTGCTTGATCTAGTGTCACTAGTGAGCAAAATTCGCCCTAAAAATTATTAGCGACTTCTCATTGATTACACTTTGATCAGCAATCGATCCAAAGCACGGGTACTTAATATACGACGTAAAAAGCCAAATAGGTAAGTAGGAAAGGTCACATAATAGCGTGCCGCAGGACGTTTTTTCTCTAAGGCATCAATCACTCGTTTTAATACTGCTTCAGGGGGCAGTGTGAAGGGAGCGACAGGTCCTTTAGTTTCCAGTTTTTTGATTGTTTCCTTATAACTATCAGCATGTAAGCTATTTTCAATATCAATATTTTTGCGGAGCTGCAAAACAGCATTGCTCCTAAAATTAGTGGTGATAGGGCCGGGTTCAATTAATGAAATATACACTCCGCTTCCTTGAAGTTCTAACCGCAGAGTATCACTAAGGCCTTCAATTGCATATTTGCTAGCATTGTAGGCGCCACGCATCCGCATACTCACAATACCAAGCACGGAGCTATTTTGTATAATACGGCCATAACCTTGTCGGCGCATTACAGGAATTATCAGATTAGTGAGCTCTTGCCACCCAAATACATTGGTTTCAAACTGTTGACGTAAGGTGTCTCGAGTCAAATCCTCAACCGCCCCAGGTTGGCCATAGGCACCATTATTAAATAAACCATATAATCCATTACCTTCTTTAAGGACAGCTTCGACCCCACGCTCAATCGAGAGACTGCTCGATAAGTCAATTTGTAAGGCAAACAGGCCGGCTTGTTGCAGACTTGCAATGTCTTTTTCGTCACGAACGCTGGCAAATACCTTATATCCACGTTGATGGAGTGCTAATGCAGTACAACGACCTATTCCACTAGAGCAACCTGTGATTAACACAGATCTTTGTTTTGGGATCTTGTTCATATTGATTTTGCCTGTAATATACTCTAATACTGTATTAGGGATTTAATGTTAGCCCGTTAAAAACAATGATTTATTATGTCATCCATCTAAAACCACTAGATTGATGTGGCATGCTACGTCATTGTATCAAATTGGTTAGTGTAGAGATCTATTAACACTAAATATATAAGCCTAATTAGCTATTAAACCATTTCGAGTTTTGCTTTTATGCTTATCTTTATTATGTATTGGAATGATGTATATCAATCATGCGGTAGTTTAGGGTAGTCGAGAGTCTTTTAGTCGCAAGCCTCAGATTGGCCATTAAAATAAGTGTATTCCGCACAGTACAAAAATATTAATAAAAACTTAATAAAATAGGATAATTCTGTTGAGAAAAAACAATAAAAAAGTCGCAAAGGAGTTGGAGTTCGACATTAATATAGGGGATATTTTGCAATTTCAATTAAAGCAACAAGATGAAGTTCAGAAATTATATATTAAGTTGATCGGTTATTTACCAGGGCATAGCATGGTGGCGACTGCTCCACGTCATGATGGCGTATTGATTAAAGTTAAAGAAGGGGCTCCTGTCACTGTACGTTTATTGTCAGGCAATAATGTGTTGGGGTTTGACTCGACTGTTATTGCAACGACAGGAACCCCCTACCCATACTTGCATATTGGTTGCCCCATGTCAGTGGGGAAGATTGTTATTCGCCAAGCACAGCGTATTGATGGCGGTTTGATAATGTCAGTACAAATCGAAAATATAAAAGGGAAGACTTGTAAGCCCTTGCCAGTGAAAACGACAGATATTAGCACTTCTGGTGCTTTGATTGAGTCATCCATTGAGTTAGGACATGCAGGTGAATTAATTACTTTGAAAGCAAGGGTGAATATTAGTGGTATCAATGAATACCTTACTATTCCTGCTATTATCCGTAATGTACGTTATGAGCGTAGTAAGACTAGTGGTCGAAATTATTATTATCATGGAGTCGAATTTCAAATACTAGAACAACATGACAGTATGTTATTACATGGTTTTGTTTATGAGCAAATGATGGCTTTGACTTTATAATGAGAAGCCACTGAAAATTATTCAAAGTGGAATATTTTTAGCAAAAAGTGATGAAAGAAGTGTGGGTTAAGCGATAATAAAAATCACTAATATCCATACTCATTTAAGCAGAATACTAATGATTCGTACTGTACTATTGATAATTTACGTTTTCAGTGACTGTATGTGTCAGTGTGAAAGTTTCAAATGTCTTGAAGCCTATGGCGATTACTAGTAATAAGGTTGCGCCTCCAAGCCATGACAAAATATGCTGACCGCTAATACTTGAAGAGGATCGTTTGCTTATTTTTTTTAGCTTTTTTTGTCGATTGCTAACCATACTATTACGATTTTTTTTCTTAGTATTTTTCTTGTTGCTGATTTCCTTAGCATAGGTATAAGTGGGGTAGTCATTAGTGACTGGGTATACCTTATAATTCGCTACGTATTCAGGACGTCTCGATGTAGTAATAAAAGCCTCCGACGCTTTCCGAGTGTGTCCATAGGCCGTGTAACTGTTCTCGTCACTTATTGGCTCTAATTCTAACATAACTTCTTTTCCCGTTTTTTAGGATGTTTTGAACATCTCTTATTTTATGGTTACTACTTAGAATGCTTTTAGCATTTCTCATTTTTATGGGTACTGTTGTCGGATGTTTTAAACATCTCTTATTATAGTGACTACGTATATCCTGACTGGTTATATTTATTTTTTTATGTCAGGTTTATCCTTATTTTTACTCTTCCTAAAAGAACTTCTTTGAGTTCATGGTAAAGAAGTGTACAGCAATTAATTTGAAAAGAAAATTGAATTAAAGTAGGGGATTTTAGTTTTTTTGTTAAGAGTCATGCAGCTGCATCAGTTCATTTTAATACTGACATTTATTTGACATAGACATTTAATTTTTCAGGTTTTTATTGCAGCTGTTAATTTAACCTGAAAATATTAAAAATTCAGTCTGGTGTACAGTCTTCAGTTAGATGTACAGTCTGATGTTAAATAGTTAGTTTGTTGTTAAATGTTCAGTGTGGCGTTGTTGTTGTTGTAAAGCCCACATATTAGCATAGACAGATTTTAAATTGAGTAATTCCTGATGGGTTCCTTGCTCTATTATCTCGCCTTTATCAATGACCAAAATTCTATCAGAATCAACAATAGTTGATAAACGATGAGCGATAATTAATGTAGTATGGTTAGTGGCAACAGAACGAAGGGCTTCAAGTATGCTTCGTTCTGAGCGTGAATCGAGCGAGGAAGTTGCTTCGTCAAACACCATGATGCGTGGATTTTTAAGGATAGCACGTGCAATAGCGACCCTTTGTTTTTCACCCCCCGATAATTTTAATCCACGTTCACCTACAACCGTATCGTATTGTTCTGGCAAGCTTAAAATAAAATCGTGAATACTGGCAGTCTTGGCAGCCTGTATAACCTGATCTTTATCAGAGTCAGGGTTAGCATAGGCAATATTATAATAAATAGTATCGTTAAATAGCACTGTATCTTGAGGAACAATCCCAATCGCAGAACGCAAACTTTCCTGTGTCACATCGCGTATATCCTGACCATCAATTAATATGGAGCCGCCAGTCACATCGTAAAAACGAAATAATAATCGAGCCAGTGTCGACTTTCCTGCGCCACTAGATCCTACTATTGCGACTTTTTCGCTGGCCCCAATAGTGAAGTCGAGATTTTTTAGAATTTTTCTATCTTCATCATAGTGAAAATCAATACTCGAAAATTGTACAATCGCTTTATCTACTTGCAACGGTTTAGCGTTATCTTTATCGAGAATTTCGGGGTTTTCTTCGAGAAGTTTAAACATTCTGTCCATATCAGACAGTGCGTGTTTTAGTTGGCTATAAACAATGCCTAGAAAGTTGAGTGGAATAAATATCTGAATCATAAAAGCATTGACCAAGACTAAATCGCCAATAGTCAGCTCTTTGTTGACCACTCCCTGTGTTGCCATGACCATAATAATGGTGACGCCAATGGCAATAATGGCGCTTTGTCCTACATTCAATGCAGATAAAGACGTTTGGCTTTTCACTGCAGCATTTTCCCACTTTTGCAATGTCACGTTGTAATTTCGCATTTCCATTGTTTCATTGCCGAAATATTTGACAGTTTCGTAGTTAATCAGGCTATCAATAGCTTGATTATTTGCTTGAGAATCCATAGTGTTCATTTCAACACGATATTTCATGCGCCACTCAGTGATGATCATGGTAATAGCGATATAGATAAATACTGTCCCAAAAGTGACGATGGCATACCAGACGCTGTAGTAAGCCAGTAAAATAATGGCGATCAGAGCAACTTCAATCAAGATCGGGATAATGCTAAAAACCATATAGTTTAAAAGTGAACTGACACTTCGAGTGCCTCGCTCAAAATCTCTGGTGATTGCTCCGATTTTGCGGTCAAGATGAAAGCGTAACGATAACTTATGCATATGGGCCACCACGCGTGAGGACATACCTCGCATTGAGCCATGACGGACACGTGCAAAAACAGAGTCGCGAATTTCATTAAATAGAGCGCTGCCTATACGCAGAGCACCATAGGCTACTAAAAAAAGCACTGGTAAAATTATTTGAGAATTTTGGCTCGGATCAAGGGAGTCTATAATTCCCTTTAAGGCTAAAGGGGCTCCAACCATTGCAACTTTCGCCAGAATTAATGCGACCAAAGCGATAATGACTCTACTACGATATTCCCATAAATAGGGGAGTAGGCTGCGTAAGGTGTAGATGTCATTACGTTTACCGTTTGGAAGGTCAGTTTGCTTACGATACATTGAGTTGTCTTTACTTATTAGCTGCAGGGTGAGTGTTCATTATTCATTGAATGCAAAGTGAATACCATATCCTGAAAGAAATATTGATTGATTAAAGCTTCTGCCACTATTTTACATTTCAGCAGTAGTTGCGTGGGCCTTTTAGCTTATGGGAGTTGTATGTCTATTAATCAGGCTGTAAAATAGAGTCTAAGTAAATCAATAGTATTATTTATGTGGACATAAGTAATACCCGCTATAGTTAAGTAGAGTAATTGTGCAGTTTGGAGAGAAAGTTAGATGCCGATTTATGAATATAAGTGTACTGAGTGTGATCACCAGCTCGAAAAATTACAAAAAATGAGTGATGACCCTTTAAAAGAATGTCCTGAATGTGGGAAAGAAGCGTTACAAAAATTAATTTCTGCTGTTGGATTTCGCCTTAAGGGTGGTGGTTGGTATGAAACAGATTTTAAAACAGGGAATAAAAAGAATATTTCTAAGTCTGATAATAAGGCTAAATCATCGCCAAAAACTGAAAAATCAACTGCTTCAGCCAATTCTAAATCTAAGTAAATATTTTGCACGCTCTGATCACCAGTGCTAGGTGATCTTGTAGCTTAATTTTATACGGCTTACTTTTGGATTTTTTAGTAATGGCAAATGTATCCCTTGCGCCTTTTAGATGCAACACGTAAAATTCCATTTTTGCAGGATTTTTTAAGTTCCCGCTATTTCATCTCTTTTTCTTTAGCTATTTACCAAAAGTCGAATATATTATGAGAACACACTATTGTGGTCACGTTAACGAGACCAATACTGACCAGGAAGTTGAAGTTTGTGGTTGGGTTTACCATCGCCGAGTCCATGCAGGTGCTATTTTTATTGATTTGCGTGATAGAGAGGGAGTGGTACAGGTGGTGTTTAATCCAGATCAGCCTGAATTGCTTGCACAAGCAGAAGTGGTTCGTACTGAATATGTGATTCGTGTAAAAGGAAAAGTGGTTCCTAGGCTCGAAGGCAAGGCGAACAATAAGTTGGCTTCAGGTAAAATTGAAATTGTGGCACAAGAGCTCGAAATATTTAATGCATCAAAGACGGTTCCTTTTCAAATTGATGACACTGAAATCTCAGAGGAGTTGCGTTTAAAATATCGTTATGTGGATTTACGGCGGGCTGAGATGCGAGATCGTATCATTCAGCGTGCTAAAATTACTCGTGCCATTCGTCAGTCATTAGATGATCAGGGTTTTCTCGAAATCGAAACGCCAATGTTGACCAAAGCAACTCCTGAAGGTGCACGTGATTATCTTGTGCCTAGTCGTACTCATCCTGGCAGTTTTTTTGCGTTGCCGCAGTCACCACAAATATTCAAGCAATTGTTAATGGTGTCGGGGATGGATCGTTATTATCAGATAGTACGTTGTTTTCGGGATGAAGATCTACGTGCTGATAGGCAGCCAGAGTTTACTCAGCTTGATATTGAAACTTCTTTTATTGATGAAGATGAGATTATGAAAGTCAATGAAGATCTCATGCGCAGCTTGTTTAAATCAGTGTTGGATGTTGATTTGCCTAAGCCGTTCCCACGTATGCGTTATGAGGAGGCGATGAGACGTTTTGGGTCAGATAAACCCGATTTGCGAATTCCGCTTGAGTTAATTGAAGTAAGCGATTTAATGAAGGATGTGGAATTTAAAGTATTTTCAGGTCCGGCGAATGATGCACATAGTAGGGTAGTGGCGTTACGTGTTCCTAATGGTACCCAGTTGAGCCGTAAGCAAATTGATGAGTACACTAAGTTTGTTGGTATTTATGGTGCTAAAGGTTTAGCGTATATTAAAGTGAAGGATCGTAGTCAAGGCAGTGAAGGTTTGCAGTCGCCTATTAAAAAGTTTCTACCTGATGAGGTGCTGGAAAAAATTATGCAGCGTGTAGAAGCGGAAACTGGTGATTTAGTTTTCTTTGGTGCAGATAAAGCGAATGTGGTTAATGAGGCAATAGGGGCGTTGCGAGTTCGTGTTGGTGAAGATATGAAAATAGTAGCAGAGGGCTGGAGTCCGTTATGGGTAGTTGATTTTCCAATGTTCGAATGGGATGAAAAAAGTAAACGGTTTACTTCTTTGCATCATCCGTTTACTGCACCAAAAGAAGATCACCTCGATAAGTTAGAGTCTGATCCTGAGAATTGCGAGTCGCGCGCCTATGATATGGTATTAAACGGCACGGAAGTAGGCGGTGGTTCGATGCGTATCCATCGTTCTGATATGCAGCAATTGGTGTTTAAGCATTTGGGTATTAGTGATGAAGAAGCGCAAGAGAAGTTCGGGTTTTTGTTAACGGCTCTTGAATATGGTTGTCCTCCTCATGGTGGCATTGCGTTTGGGATTGATCGATTGGTAATGTTAATGACTGGGGCTAGTTCTATTCGTGATGTTATGGCTTTTCCTAAGACGCAGTCTGCTGCGTGTTTATTGACGGATGCGCCTTCGGCAGTGAGTGATGAGCAACTTCAAGAGTTGAATATTAAACTGCGGAAAAAACCAGGCGAAGAAATTATATAGTACTGCGGCTCGAGCTTCCAACCGTGCAATCTTTTCGTTTGCTGCGGCTTGAGCTTCCAACTGGGTGGCCTTTTCGTTTGCTGCGGCTCGAGCTTCCAACCGTGTAATCTTTTCGTTTGCTGCGGCTTGAGCTTCCAACTGGGTGGCCTTTTCGTTTGCTGCGGCTCGAGCTTCCAACCGTGTAATCTTTTCGTTTGCTGCGGCTCGAGCTTCCAACCGTGCAATCTTTTCGTTTGCTGCGGCTCTCTTTGCTTGAAATGACGCACTGCTCGAACGGTTTCCCAGGTCGCCTTCCTGGCTCCATGGAAAACGCAAATCATCCCTGATTTGCGACGTCTCTGCGCTTGTGCTTAATTTCAAGCATCGCCACAATGCAAATGAAAAGGCCGCCCGGTGGGTATCTCGATTACCACATTAGCAAACAAGTGAGTTTGGCTGGTCGTTTGTTGATATTGCTAAGCATGGTATTGAGTGGTGGGTATCTCGATTACCACATTAGCAAACAAGTGAGTTTGGCTGGTCGTTTGTTGATATTGCTAAGCATGGTATTGAGTAGTGGGTATCTCGATTATCACAATAACAAACAAGTGAGTTTGGCTGGTCGTTTGTTGATATTGCTAAGCATGGTATTGAGTGGTGGGTATCTCGATTACCACATTAGCAAACAAGTGAGTTTGGCTGGTCGTTTATTGATATTGCTAAGCATGGTATTGAGTGGTGGGTATCTCGATTACCACATTAGCAAACAAGTGAGTTTGGCTGGTCGTTTGTTGATATTGCTAAGCACGGTATTGAGTGGCGGGTATTAAGAGTACCATTGGTTAGTTGTTTTTCCGTTGTTAATCATAGAGTATGCTATTATCTTAGAGTAAATAATGACTGTTTTATGACCTTTACAGGCGCTAGATGACATCACTTCCCCCATCCAAAAAAACTCATAATGTGACGCAAGAAACAAATCGAATTCGTGCTTTGTTGGTGGATCGCCATAAACTCAATAGTAAGAAAAAACGAGAACGAAGTGAGTGGGCTTTGTTTTTTGAGTTGCGTAGTGGGACTGGTCGAAAAAATAAGGCACTGCGTAAAAAGGAGCCTCATCGCTATATTGATGCCTTTGCTATTAATTTGTGGCCAAGCAAAAAACATCGAAAAATCGCCTATGAAATTAAGGTTTCGCGTGCAGATTTTCTAAAAGAGTTGAAGTCGCCAGAGAAGCGTCAATGGGCGAGTGAGATAAGTCATCAGTTTTATTTTATTGCGCCGCAGGGAATTATCAGGACTGAAGAATTACCGGAAGGTTGTGGCTTACTTGAAGTGATTGATGACACTATTATTGACGTAATAAAAGCGCCTTTGAGCGAGGCGCGCGATTTTTCGATGACTGAGATGTGTGCAGTGGCTAGGCAAGCGATGAATCGAGAATTACTGACGGATAAAAAGTTTAAATACTTGGGGTCTGAAATAACAGAAAGCGATTTAGATGAATTAACCGAAAATAATTTATCAAGTTATATGAAGCGAAAAATACAAAAAGAAGTGGATGTTAGAATCAATGACTATATGAAAAATAAAAAATAGGGTATAAGTAATGAGTGCAATTTATAAGCGTCCTGAGTCAGTTCTTATTGTTGTTTTTACTCGCGAATGTCAGGTGTTGGTGTTAAATCGTATTAATCCAACAGAATTTTGGCAGTCAGTTACAGGCAGTCTAGAATGGAATGAATCCGCTGAATCAGCAGCGTTTCGAGAATTGCAAGAAGAGACTGGATTATTAATTGAGTCAAATGTGCTGACCCATCATTCTGAGATGAATTGCTTCCCCATTGCACCGGCATGGCGTGCTAGGTATGATCCAGAAGTAGAATATAATATTGAACACACTTTTAGTGTGAGTTTTGCTGAAGCGCCCGAGATCAGTTTATCCAGTAAAGAGCACTCTGAATATCAATGGCTTGAGAAAGCTGATGCAATTCAAAAGGTGTCCTCTTACACAAACAAGAAATCAATAAGTGACATTGTCCCTGATTGAATGGTTGAGTGACTAGATTATGCATCTTAGTTAAGGAATTGCTTTATTTTCGTTCATTAATCTTGCCTTATTGTCTTGTGTTAGCACTAGCATTGTTGTGTCCTAATAGCGATACCTCCCAAACTGGATATAGGCCAAGTGTCTGTTTCCCTGATAGTATCTGATGATTGTTGTTACTTTGGTAAAATTATGACTTCTCTGGCAATTCACGAATTTTCACTTCTTGACGAGAAATCTTGCGATGAGCGAATTCAAGCAGCACGCGACTCATTAGGCGAACGATTAGTGATTTTAGGGCATCATTATCAGCGTGATGAGGTATTTAAACATACTGATTTTGCAGGGGACTCTCTCAAATTATCACGTGAAGCGGCCCAATCTAATGCAGAATATATCATCTTTTGTGGTGTCCATTTTATGGCCGAGGTCGCAGATATATTGTCAAGGCCCGAACAGGTCTCTATTTTGCCAGATTTAGGAGCGGGTTGCTCTATGGCGGATATGGCGAATTTAGCTAAAGTAGAGCGATCCTGGCGTGAATTGGAGTCTGTGCTTAATCCCGATGAAAAAGTGACTCCAGTGACTTATATTAACTCAGCAGCAGATTTAAAAGCATTTTGTGGGCGTCATGGTGGAGTGGTTTGCACCTCTACCAACGCCCGTAAAATTCTTGACTGGAGTTTTAGTCAACGTGAAAAAATATTGTTTTTCCCTGATCAACATTTAGGGCGTAACACAGCTTATGAAATGGGGATTCCACTCAGCGATATGGTGGTCTGGGACTATGATTTGCCAATGGGAGGGTTGTCTGCAGAACAAATTCATAATGCGAAAATGATTTTATGGAAAGGGTTTTGTTCAGTACACCAGGTTTTTACGACACAACAAATTGATGACTTTAAGCAAAAGTACCCTGAGACAAAAGTTATTTCACATCCTGAAAGTTCATTTGAAGTCTGTCAACAATCTGATTATGTAGGTTCGACAGAATATATTATTCAAACCATTGCAGATTCTGAGCCAGGGACTCGTTGGTTAGTCGGAACTGAATTGAACTTAGTGAATCGCTTAAACGATCAGTTCAAACATGAAAACAAGTCAGTGCATTTTATGTCGCCTACTATTTGCATGTGTTCGACTATGTTTCGGATTGATCCGCAGCATCTACTCTGGTGTTTGGAAAATTTAGTACAGGGCAATGTAGTCAATCAAATTAAGGTCGATGAGCAAGAGGCAATAATGGCTCGTTTGGCATTAAATCGAATGTTAGAAATATCGTAAAACAACGTCGCTGATTATGTGCGCTAAATAGTATGAAATGTATCTATGTAATGGATTGGTATGAATTAGATCAGTCAGTTGTGGTTGGTCAAGTCGGAGTTTTTTATTTCTTGGAAAATAGCGAGCCTCCTCAGTTTTACTGCGGCCTATTTAGTAATGCTAATTCAGAGCTGAGAAGCTGTAAAATATATTCAATCCATCATCCAGAATTAGGACAAATAAGAGAACTAAATACCAAGGGATTAGATTACACCATAACTTTAGTCAATGGAAAAAGCTTCGAAGTTAATGCTGAGGAAGAACCTGGAAAAGTTTTTGGTTTTCCAATGCAGCCAAAAGACTGGAAGTTTGAAATTGACGTGAAATTTGAACAGCGCCCATAACAAATCATTAGAATTTGACTGTTTACAAGATGGTTTGGAGTGTGGCATGGCTCACTCCCTCAACCAGCTTGTAAACCGCCATTCAATTTAGCGTTATACATATTAAAAATGCATATTGAAGAAGAACTTAATCAAGCTATTTTATATCTATCAGAATATCTTTGCGTTTGTCATATTGTTCGAAAAAAAGAAACATTAGAACTTGAAATAGCGCCTTTCGTTAGTAGAGGCAGAATACCTAATGATACTGATAAGGTTGAAACTTCGGCAGATATACGTGTATACCATAGACCTATTATTTTATGGTTTGAGCGAGGGGTGTGGAATTTAAGTTATTGTCTGGGACAAACGCACCCTGTAAAAACTTATACTGAAAAATCAAAAGCACTAGATTTTGCAAAAATACAAATCGAAGAATACTGGATTAAAAAAGAACTTTGAAGAAATGTATAACAAGCGACTGTGGTGTCAACCCCTTAATAAATATTAGTAAGCCCATTCACATTTATCCCTGACCATGGCATTTAGCATGGTTATAAATTTTCTCATGCACGCAGTCAGCGCAACCTTTTTATGT